>ENA-UOWO01003115-UOWO01003115.1-activated-sludge-metagenome-genome-assembly--contig:-NODE-3115-length-19617-cov-5.333044_pt1 | contig 19617 bp, 16 predicted proteins | sample MGYA00238148_ERZ761564 | MGnify/ENA primary metagenome ERZ761564 (study PRJEB28885, sample SAMN05720194) | activated sludge metagenome | isolation source: Anaerobic digester | place: USA... | reverse complement strand
CACCCAACCCTGTAATGCTCCGTGATCCTGAATTCGGGCCAGTAAGAATACGGGCATTTGGAGTTTATGAATTCAGGGTAAAAGACGCAGCAACTTTTATTAAGGACATTGTTGGTACCGATGGCGAATTTACCACAGAAAAAGTTACCAATCAACTCAGAAATATAATTGTTACCCGTTTTACCGACGCTGTTGCTGAATCAAAAATTCCGGTTCTCGACATGGCTTCAAATTATAATGAGTTTTCGCAGTTCGTCGGAAAAGCCATTATCGAAGAGTATGCCGAATATGGGCTTGAAATGACAAAATTCCTGGTATCGAACATAAGCCTTCCACCCAATGTGGAAGAAGCCCTCGATAAGCGTACCAGCATGGGTGTTATTGGTGATCTGGGAAAATATACCCAGTTTCAGGCAGCCAATGCGATGGAAGCAGCCGCAACCAACCCCGGTGGAGGTGCTGCATCCGAAGGTATGGGCATGGGGATGGGTTTTGCTATGGCCGGTCAGATGATGAATGCAATGAATCAGGGAAACCAGCAACAGCAACAACAACAACAACAAGCAGCAGTTCCGCCACCAATTCCGGGACAGGTTAAGTACTTTATAGCCACAAATGGTCAGCAAAGCGGTCCTTTCGACATAGCTACATTGTCGCAATATGCAAAAACAGGCCAATTGACTAAAGACACTCTGGTTTGGAAAGAAGGCATGGCATCCTGGGGAAAAGCCGGCGAACAGACTGACCTCAGCGCTGTTTTTGGAAGTGTTCCGCCGCCGCTACCCCCCGCGTAACCCTAAGTTAAACCTAAATACTAACCCCATGAAAACAACTTTCTTCCTTATCGGTTTGTCCCTTTTGATTCAAACCGGTGTTTATGCGCAATGGACAAATATTGATGAGCCACTTCATAGGAGAGGTTCAAGAGTGCAGTATTACTACACCGGCGACGATGTGATTGCTAATACAGGCCTTTCTATTTTCCGGTTCAATCAATCTGGAAATGACTGGGAATATGCCGGTGATAATTTATTCAATCAGTACCCTTACCGCTATTTCGATAATCATTTTGTCTGGGAAAATCAATTGTTTTGTTCAGTTGATATGCATCTGATGAAATACGATGCCGACAACAATACCTGGATTGAACAGGAATATACCCTTCCGGAACTAATGCCTGAAGCCTATCTCATACAAACTTTTTCTTCTACCGATGAATTTGTGTATATAGTGTTACAATATCAGGAGTCGGGAATCAATTATTTCACAATTTACTACACAACCGATTTTGTGACCTGGAATGAGGGATTAACTCAGGAAGACGTTGGATTAGCATATTTCAGGTTCCGTATGAATAATCATTATATTGCATGGGCAAACGAAAATAATGATGTTTTGTATTCTGATGATGGTGAAACACTCGACACACTGCATTTTGGCAGTGTTCCCAAACGGCCGGCACCCGATCAATGGATGGAATACCTTCAAGGCGAAAGCATTGGCGATTATATTTTCTATAAAGGGACCGACGACCGAATGTATCGCTATAGCATTAGCGGTGATGTGTGGGATACTATTCAAAACAATTTCCTTCAACCAACTTTTGTTATTGATTTCACGGTAGCCCAGGGATTGCTCATTTGCAGCACAATTAACGGCCCGAACCTTATTGCTTTGGGTAGTAATGATGGTGGGCAGTCATTCTTCCCGATTTCTGGTAATATGGGGCCGCTGCCAATATTATCGGATTTGTGCTACGTAGGAAACAATCAGTACTGGCTTACAAGTATGTTGTCGGATGTGCTCTATTCCGGTAATAGCGGAGTGGATATTAATATCCGCAACGAGGGTTTCACTGCCGGAATGAATTACATTGTACCTTTCGACAACAAACTCTACACATTTATTACAGGTTATGGAGTGTCGAAAGCGGACCCTGAAAACCTTGAATTTGAGTACGATAACGAAGGAACTGAACCTTTCATCGGGATTCTTGCATCAGATGGCCTTTACTCTACAGGACCCCGCTTGTATTATTCCCTGATTGAAGATATCTCGAACGGAGCCATGGGAATTTATTATAAAGATGATGAAGCTTCGGAATGGACAAGAATCGATGCAATCAGCGACCTGGTCGGAGTACGTTTCTTGGGTAGCGATAATGCTGGGAATTTGTACCTTTTTCTTCGGATTTCTCAATCAAAAGATGTTATAACAAGGTATTACAGATTGAGCCCGGAGCTTGTACTGACAGAACTGCTAAATATACCCGGAGCAGCAACTGGAACCGGAACGCCCTATAATATTATCGCAGGAGGAGCAAACGACTTATACTATTTTTACACAAATGACGAAATGACAGATAAGTTATATCGTTCGCTCGATTCAGGAGAGACTTGGATCGAGTTAAACATGGGCTACCCAAATTATACTTTTGTTTTCGATTTCAGAAAAATAGACGGAAGCTTTGCAAATGTTGCTTCGCTTGTAAATGATGCAGGAGAGCTTGTGTTTATTCTCAGAACAAAATTTGGTGTGCCTGTTACTTATGAAAACATACTTCTGAAGTATAATCTTTCCGATGATATGTTTACACAGCTTGACGCTTCTGGATTCCCGCAGGATATGTTGTATGCATGCTCATTAGGTAAGTCCGATGGTTTTATTCCCTATTGTGTAGCAACTAACTTCGGATTTTTCTACTCCGATTCCGATTTGGATAACTGGATGCCCGATTCTTTTGAGCACGGTTACAGAACAGGGATGGTTCCCAATGGAATTGTCGATCTGGGCAATAGAATTATTGTTTCAACTCTGTGCCATGGCATATGGTACAGCGATTTTTACAACAGCATTGTTCAAGAAGGAATAAACAATGTTGGAGTATTCCCGAACCCAGCCCAGAAAACTATTTCAGTTATGGGTTTAAACGCCGGGGATAAGGTAATTGTTTATAACACTCAGGGAGTAGAACTGATGCAATTCACCGCAGGTACCAGTAGTCAGAGTGTGAATGTTGAGTCTTTTGAGCAGGGCATGTATTTTATTAAGGTTAATCACAACAACGTCGAAAGAATAATGCGATTTATTAAAGAATAGAGCGCAATTAAAATTTTTTAATGCCGGTACAAAATTCCGGCATTTTTTTTTACTTTTGAATCAACAATTATAATAGTAATTGGTTACAAACATTATTTAATATTAAATAATTTGCATGAAAAACCATATCAGTGTCAAACAGGGTTTGGATATACGTCTTTATGGTGAAGCAAACAAGATTATACAAAACGAAACAGCCTCTTCTTCTTATGCACTTGTTCCGGACGACTTTCCCGGGTTGACGTCAAAGCCGGTTGCACAGCCTGGCGACACACTGAAGATAGGTTCTCTTGTATTTGTTGATAAGTATAAACCTGAAATCAGGTTTGTTTCACCCGTTTCGGGGATTCTCAAGGATATTGTACGCGGAGAAAAACGAAAAATCATGAAGTACCTTATCATTCCCGATGATACAAATGACACCGAAGTTTTTGAAAAACCTGATGTGAACACGCTCACAAGAGAGCAGTCAGTATCGTTTTTGTGTAACGCCGGATTGTGGCCGTTTGTAACTCAGAGGCCTTATGGAGTAATAGCCAATCCCGAAACTACCCCAAAATCGATATTTATTTCTTTCTATGACACCGCACCACTCGCACCCGATTATGAATTCTTTCTGAAAGATTATTTGCAGCAGATGATTCATGGTTTAAAGATAATCCGGCCATTAACTACTGGAAAAATACATCTTGGTTTTGCGAAAAACAGCGGACTTATTCAATCATTCCTTGGCCTTGATTTTGTTGAAACCCACACAATTTCAGGTCCTCATCCGGCTGGAAACGTGGGAACAATAATCAATAAAATTGACCCGATAAATAAGGGTGAAATAGTATTTACCCTCATGCCTCAGGATATCGTTTCCATTGGTAATACAGCATTAAGTGGTAAATATTCTCCCGAAAGAATCATAGCTGTCACAGGTTCAGAGCTTACGCATACAGGCTATGTGAAAACAAGGCACGGTGCTTCAATTAAATCATTGCTTAACGGAAATGTTGAACATGACCCCGATGCAGTAAGAATTGTTTCAGGGAATGTACTTACAGGTACTAATGTCGGTTATAAAGGCTATCTGGGATATAAGCACCCGCAGATAACAGCAATTCCGGAGGGAAAAAAATATGTGATGTTTGGATGGATGAAGCCCGGATTTAAAAAATTCAGCAATTCGCACACTTATTTCTCATGGCTGTTTCCCAAGCGCAGATACCGAATAGATACCAACCTGAATGGTGGATTACGCAATTTGGTAGTTACCGGAGAATACGAAAAAGTATGTCCCTTCGATATTTACCCGCAATATCTCATTAAAGCTATAATTGCGAAAGATATTGACAAAATGGAACAGTTGGGAATTTATGAGGTTATCGAAGAAGACCTTGCTTTGTGCGAATTTGTTTGCACTTCGAAAACCCAGATTCAGGCAATATTACGGGAAGGCCTCGATCTTATCCGGTCCGAAATGAATTAATATTATTCTAAAGAATACTGTATGAAATCAGTAAGAAAGTTATTAGATAAAGCTAAGCCCAATTTTGAGTCAGGGGGTAAACTTTATTTTCTTCATTCATTTTTCGATGCAATGGAGACATTTTTGTTCGTACCTGACAAAGTTACAGAGAAGGGAGCGCACATACGCGATGCAATTGATATGAAGCGCACCATGATTTTGGTTGTTGTTGCTCTTATGCCAGCATTTTTGTTTGGCGTTTGGAATACAGGTTTTCAATTTTATTTCAGCCGAGGAATTGATGCCGGTTTCTGGCAGATAGTAGGGTATGGATTAAAAATGGTTATTCCATTGTATCTGGTGTCGTACGGCGTTGGCGTAGGGGTAGAGGTTATTGTTGCACAAATCAGGAAGCACGAAGTAAATGAAGGAGTATTTGTTACCTCATTTTTAATTCCTTTGTTGCTGCCGGCTGATATACCGTTGTGGATGCTTGCAGTTGCAACTGCTTTTGCAGTATTAATTGGTAAGGAAATATTTGGGGGTACCGGTATGAATATTATGAATCCGGCTTTATTAGCCCGGGCTTTTCTGTTTTTTGCATACCCAGCATGGATGTCAGGCGATAAAGTTTGGGTATCGGGTTTAACACAAGGCGAAGGAGTGGTCGACGGATTTACAGGGGCAACTCCTTTGGCACAGGCGGCTGCTGGAAGTCCACATTTTACCGACGGACTTGGAAATACCCTTTCAACAATGGATTTATTTATTGGTGCAATTCCAGGATCTATTGGTGAGACGTCGAAACTGGCTATATTATTGGGAGCTGCTTTGTTGCTTTTTGCCGGAATTGCAAGCTGGAGGGTCATGTTTTCGATGCTGATAGGAGGAATGTCGGTAGGAATTCTGATGAATGTTTTAGGTAATACGCCTTATATGCAAATCCCTTTTTACGACCATTTACTTATTGGCAGTTTTTTATTTGGGATGGTTTTTATGGCAACTGATCCTGTTACTGCTGCCCAAACAAATACAGGCAAATTTATATATGGATTCCTTATTGGAGTTATGATTATGGTAATAAGAGTACTTAACCCTGCTTACCCTGAAGGTACGATGCTTGCCATACTTCTTATGAATGTATTTGCACCCCTTATCGATCATTACGTTGTTCAGGCAAATATTTCGAAAAGGTTGAAGCGTTTCAAACAAATTAAAGCATAATTTACCTATGAATACGAACAGCAATAAATACATTTTTATCTACTCAGTTATCATGGTGGTTGTTGTTGCATTTGTGATTGCTTTTATTGCCACACAACTGAAGCCGCGTCAACAAAAAAATATTGAGATAGAAAAGAAACGAAATATTCTCTCCACCATACATGTGGAATCTACTACCGAAAATGCCGAACAATTGTTCAGCAAACATGTCGTTGACATGTTTAGTGTAAATGTTGCAGGAGAAATCATTAAGGGAACCAACCCTTTATATTGCGATAAAAAGGCAGAATTTACAAAACCCGCACCCCAGAGAGAACTGCCCGTGTTCGTTGCCAAATCAGCTGATGGGAACACAAAGTACATTATCCCCTTGTTGGGGAAGGGTTTATGGGGACCTATTTCGGGCTACGTATGTCTGAACGAAGACATGAAAACAGTGTACGGTGCAATATTTATGCACAAATCTGAAACCCCCGGGCTTGGTGCTGAAATATCGACCTCGTGGTACCAAGCACAGTTTGACGGAAAACAAATCTACGATTCCACCGGCAACTTTACTTCGGTTAGAGTTGTCAAGGGTGGCGCTGATAAATCGGATAAACATGCTGTTGATGCAATTACAGGCGGCACCATCACCAGCAATGGCCTAAATGAAATGTTGTTCGACGGTCTTAAGCAGTACGATTCTTATTTTAAAAAAATGGCTAATAAATAATTACTATGGCATTATTTAAAAATCTGCGGTTAATCACCGACCCCATCAATAAAAACAATCCTATTACAGTACAAGTGTTGGGAATTTGCTCTGCACTTGCTGTTACTGTGAAAATGAAACCGGCATTTGTAATGGCCTTAAGCGTAATATTTGTTACTGCAATGTCGAATGTGATTATTTCCTTACTTAGGAATACGATCCCGAACCGGATACGAATTATTGTTCAACTCGTTATAGCTGCAGCATTGGTAATTATTGTTGACGAAGTGCTGAAATCTTTCGTGTTTGATATCAGCAAACAATTGAGTGTATTTGTGGGACTAATTATTACAAACTGCATCATCATGGGCCGACTCGAAGCATTCGCCTTATCGAACAAGCCTTGGCAGAGTTTTTTAGATGGTGTTGGTAATGGTGCCGGATACGGATTGATTCTGCTAATTGTTTCTTTTTTCAGAGAATTGTTGGGCAGTGGCACCATCTGGGATTATAAAGTAATACCTGATGCCTGGTACACTGCCGGCTACATGAATAACGGCCTCATGATATTGCCTCCTATGGCCTTAATTGTTGTCGGAATAATAATATGGGTGCAGCGCTTGAGAAATAAAAACCTTATTGAAAACAAATAAAACACGGTTTTATGGAAAATATATTCAATATTCTGGTTAAAAGCATATTCATCGATAATATGATATTTGCCTATTTCTTAGGCATGTGCTCTTATCTGGCAGTTTCGAAAACTGTGAAAACGTCAGTTGGCCTGGGGGTGGCAGTTATTTTTGTCCTCCTGATAACGGTTCCGGTAAATTACCTCCTCGAAATGTATGTTCTCCGCGAAGGCGCTATGGCCTGGCTTAGCCCTGCAATGGCTGACGTTGACCTTGGGTTTCTAAGGTTTATTCTTTTTATCGCTGTAATTGCTTCAATGGTTCAGCTTGTTGAAATGGTTGTTGAGAAGTTTGCTCCAGCACTCTATTCATCACTTGGAATTTTTCTGCCTCTTATTGCAGTGAATTGTGCGATTCTTGGAGGAGCCTTGTTTATGTCGGAACGCGATTATGCCAATATTGGTGAAGCGACTGTTTTCGGACTGGGAAGCGGTATCGGTTGGTTTTTAGCAATTGTCGGTCTGGCAGCAATTAGGGAAAAAATTAAGTATTCGCATATCCCCCAACCACTTCAGGGATTAGGTATAACATTTATAATCACCGGTTTAATGGGTATTGCGTTTATGGGATTTATGGGAATAAAACTATAATACTTGAATTATGATTTTTATTATGTCACAAAATATAATGATACTTGCAGTAAGCATTTTGGTTTTTTTGCTGATTGTATTATTACTTGTCTCAATTTTATTATATGCTAAGGCCAAGCTAATGCCTAAAGGGAAAGTACTGATTGAGATTAACGGTAAAAGCACAGTTGAAACGGAACCTGGTTCAAGCATTCTGGGAACTCTAGGTAATAATAAAATACTCCTCCCTTCAGCATGTGGCGGAGGAGGAACATGTGGAATGTGCAAATGCAGGGTGATTGAAGGCGGAGGTAGTATTTTGCCAACCGAAACGGGTTTCTTCTCACGTAAAGAACAACAGAATTACTGGAGATTGGGTTGTCAGGTAAAAGTTCGGCAGAATATGAAAATCGAAATCCCTGAAGAAGTAATGGGGATAAAGAAATGGGAGTGCGAAGTGGTAAGTAACCGTAATGTGGCTACTTTTATTAAGGAATTTGTTGTGAAACTGCCTGAAGGTGAATTCCTTGATTTTCGTTCCGGTGGGTATATTCAGATTGATGTTCCTAAAATTGATGTTGATTTTGCAAAAGATATTGATGTGGAACAGGAATTCAGGGATGAATGGGATAAGTTCGGAATGTGGAGCCTGAAAATGAAAAACAGCGAGGAAACTTTCCGGGCATATTCAATGGCAAATCACCCTGCAGAAAATAACATCATAATGCTCAATATTCGTATTGCAACCCCACCCTGGGACCGAAAAAAGGGTACATTTATGAATGTTAATCCGGGAGTGTGTTCGTCTTTTGTTTTTTCTCGTAAAACTGGGGATAAAGTGTTTATTTCGGGACCTTATGGCGAGTTCTTTATTAAAAACACTCAGCGCGAAATGATGTTTATTGGCGGTGGAGCAGGAATGGCACCCATGCGGTCTCATATTTTTCACATGTTCAACACCGTGAAAACAAACCGAAAAACAACTTTCTGGTATGGAGCACGATCGAAAAGGGAAATATTCTATGAGGATGAATTTCGTAAAATTGAAAACGAGTTTCCCAATTTCGCTTTTAATATAGCGTTGTCGGAACCTAAGGCTGAAGATAATTGGACAGGTTATGTGGGTTTTATTCATCAGGTTATTTACGATAATTATCTGAACAAACATCAGGAGCCTGAAGAAATAGAATACTACCTTTGTGGTCCCCCTCTGATGAATGATGCTGTCCAAAAAATGCTCGATAATCTTGGCGTTCCAAAAGAAATGATTGCTTTCGATGATTTTGGCGGGTAATTTCTGGCTTTATGAAAAACCGTATAAACAACATGAACCTCTTACCAATACTAATACTATCGGTGTGGTTGGGTGCTTGCACCGGTAGCAATAAAAACTACTACAACTGCGAAGGTAGAACACAGGGAACTATGTATCATGTGATATATGAGCACAATGAAGACATCAGCGATGAAATAAATTCCTTCCTTGTTGATTTTAGCAAGTCGCTATCAAACTACGATAGAAACTCGGTAATATCAAAATTTAATTATAACGCCAAGGATTTTAAACCAGACTCTTTATTGATTACAATGTTAACAGCTTCGCAAGAAGTTTGGCAAAAAACTGAAGGTGCTTTCGATATTACGGTAGCCCCTGTAGCCAATCTTTGGGGCTTTGGGTGGGAAAAACCTGGAAACATTGATACTTCGAGAATTGTTGCATTAATGCAATATGTCGGTATGAATAAAATCAGTATTTCCGGGCAACAAATTACCAAACAATATCCCGAAGTTATGATTATTGGAAACGGTATAGCACAGGGTCTTTCGGTAGATTGTCTGGCTTATTTTCTTGAAAGTAAAGGAATATCCAATTATTTAATCGAAATAGGAGGAGAAGTGTGTGCAAAAGGGTACAAGGCAAATAGTGAACTTTGGAAAATTGGCATTGATAAGCCCATTAACAGCAGTTATTCGAACCGACAGAACCAGACAGTCTTAAGCTTGACCGATTGGTCGCTTGCAACATCAGGTAATTATAGAAAATTTGTAGAAATGGGGCAGAAAACTTATGGACACAGTATCAATCCAAAAACAGGCTATCCTGCAAAAACCGATGTGTTAAGCGTTACAGTAGCTACAAGGCAATGCATGTATGCCGATGCTTACGCAACCGCATTTATGGTAATTGGCTTTGAAAAATCATTTGAACTTGCAAAAAAAATACCTGACCTCGAAGCTTATTTCATATATATAGCACCCGATAGTACACATCAGGTTGCCTATACCGATGGGTTTGACAAATTTCTTCTCGACGAGTAATACCAATATATTATTTGAACATTTGCCCTAGGTTTTTGTTTACACTAAAAACCTATCTATATGAATAATCTCTTGTTTGAAAAAAACGTATTTACCGGTGATTTAGCTGAGTATGATAAGGTTTTGGAATTTATCTCATTTTTTGCAAATATTAATGAAGAGGACTATATTAGCTATAACGAAGATAAGACTTTCGAGTACACCCCCCGGTTTTATGAGTTTATTGAATCCCTGTTCAGGGCTGGGCTTGTTGAGGATTATAACAAGATGAGAGAATTTCTGAGCAATGCGTGTTTCGATTTTGAAGAATCCGATGAATATGTTTCCTGGATACACGAAATGAATAAAATTATTTGTAGGCCAGAGTTATTGAGTAAGGCAAATTTGTCGTTCATCAGAAAAGCTTTTCTTACGCTCATAAGGCTTGAATATAGAATTCCTGGGAGTTGGGGTATTGATATTGAAGTTTGTACCTGGCTCAAACTCCTGAAAAGACTTAACCAAATACGACCTGAATTAGCCTGAATTCTGCCAAAACGACAGGCGAAATATAAAATATGTTGGCAGTTTTTCGCCTTTACCGACATTATTTCCTGATAAATATTTTAATTTCCTGATGGCACAGCAATTGACTGTTAACATCAGAAATTAAATAGAAATTTAAAATAAAATACAATGGGAAAAATAATTGGAATTGATTTAGGAACAACAAACTCCTGCGTAGCTGTGATGGAAGGCAATGAGCCTGTAGTTATTGCCAATAGTGAAGGAAAACGCACTACCCCTTCGGTGGTTGCGTTTGTTGATAACGGTGAAAGAAAAATAGGCGACCCAGCAAAAAGGCAAGCAATAACCAATTCTCAAAAAACCATATACTCAATCAAACGCTTCATGGGAGAACGCTTCAATAATTTGTCGAATGAGGTTTCGCGCGTTCCTTATAAAGTAGTCGCCGGTGATAATAACACTCCACGAATTGTTATTGATGACCGGAAATTTACACCGCAGGAAATATCAGCTATGGTTCTTCAGAAAATGAAGAAAACTGCCGAGGACTATCTGGGGCAGGAAGTAACAGAGGCTGTAATTACTGTACCTGCCTATTTTAACGATTCGCAACGTCAGGCCACAAAAGAAGCAGGTGAAATTGCAGGACTCAGGGTTGCCAGAATAATCAATGAACCTACAGCTGCTGCATTGGCATATGGTCTTGATAAAAAGAACAGGGACATGAAAGTTGCCGTTTTCGACCTTGGGGGCGGAACTTTCGATATATCGATACTGGAATTGGGTGATGGTGTTTTCGAAGTTAAATCCACCAACGGAGATACCCACCTCGGGGGTGATGATTTCGACAATATGGTAATTGATTGGCTTGCTGCAGAGTTCAAAAACGACGAGGGTGTTGACCTTCGCAAAGATCCGATGGCAACACAACGCCTGAAAGAGGCTGCTGAAAAAGCAAAAATTGAGCTGTCAAGTTCAGTTACAACCGAAATAAACCTCCCGTATATTATGCCCGTCGACGGTATTCCAAAGCATTTGGTAAAAACACTTACCAGGGCAAAATTTGAGCAACTTGTCGATAAACTTATTAATGCAACGATTGAGCCTTGCCGGAAAGCCCTCAAAGACTCAGGATATTCGGCATCCGAAATTGACGAAGTTATTCTTGTTGGTGGTTCTACACGTATTCCAGCAGTACAGAAAAAAGTGGAAGACTTCTTTGGAAAAACACCTTCGAAAGGTGTTAACCCCGATGAGGTTGTGGCAGTAGGAGCTGCAATACAAGGAGGTGTACTCACAGGGGAGGTTAAGGATGTGCTTCTTCTCGATGTTACCCCGCTTTCGTTGGGTATTGAAACCTTGGGTGGAGTGATGACAAAACTTATTGAATCCAACACAACTATCCCAACAAAAAAGACAGAAACTTTCACAACCGCTGCCGACAACCAACCCTCTGTTGAAATTCATGTATTGCAGGGCGAACGTTCGATGGCAAGTGATAATAAAACTATCGGACGGTTTCATCTTGACGGGTTACCTCCAGCCATGAGAGGAACTCCTCAGATTGAAGTAACTTTCGATATCGATGCCAACGGAATTCTGAAAGTTTCGGCAAAAGATAAGGGTACCGGCAAAGAACAAAGCATTCGTATTGAAGCCTCATCGGGATTAAGCGATGATGAAGTTAAAAGAATGAAAGCTGAAGCTGAGGCAAATGCCGAAATGGATAGAAAAGCCAAAGAACGAATCGATAAAATCAATCAGGCTGACAGCATGATTTTCCAAACTGAGAAACAGCTGAAAGAATTTGGCGATAAAATACCTGAAGCAAAACGTAAACCTATCGACAGTGCTCTCGATCAATTGAAAGAAGCTCACAAAAATCAGGACGTTCAATCAATTGATAAGGCCATTGCCGATTTGAACGCTGCGTTTCAGGCTGCTTCCGAAGATATGTATAAAGCACAGAACCAACCACAGGGAGACCCAACACAACAACAGTCCGGCTCATCGCAGAACACGGGCAACTCCAAGCCGGAACAGGAAGTAACTGATGTTGATTTCGAGGAAGTCAAATAATAAAAAGCAAACAATATAAAAGCGCAGGATGATTTCCTGCGCTTTTTGTTTAGCTAGGGTCGATTTCATTTTGTTCGAATAGCTTTCCCAGAATCCGCCTGTCCTTTTTATTGGGACGCGTTTGAGGCTTGCTGTTTCGAACTGAACGGGCAATGCGCAGTCGTTCGAGTTCAGCTGTGGGGGTTGTTTCGGAGATATAATCAGATACTAACGCATTGCTGCATCGTTTATCATTAATCTGAATAACAGTAAAAGTGCGAAAAATTGGGTTTATTCTGACCTCAATTTTATCTCCCTGTTTTATAATGTATGAAGGCTTAACGCGGTTGTCATTAACAATAACAGACCCATTTCGGCATGCGGTTGTTGCTTCATTTCTGGTTTTATACAACCTTACAGAAAATAGGTACTTATCAACACGGACATTCATCGTATGCGAATAATTATATTTTTCAACAAATATTACTATTTTTCGTAATAATTATTATTTTCGTAAAATAACTCAAATTAATTAACCTACATATGAAAAACATTTACATTTTCATTATTACGCTGATTATGGCAATGTACGGAAGCATTGCATTTGCACAGAATCAGAAAATGATCGGTGAAATTCAGGACAGCGATGAAAAAATTATTCCTGGAGCATTCGATGAGGAACTCTTTTCAAAAGTCCTGATTAAAAGACTGAATCACTTGATGGAAGATTCATTGTTTCTCGAAGGATATGTTTTGCATGAATTTTTTAAAGCTCCCGCAGAGGAACATGCAAAAATTATGGCGGAGGATGGAAGTGCTAGCATTGAAGGTAAAGGAGAGTATGCAACAATCAAATCCAGGCTTGAACTGGCAGGCGGATCCGGCAGCGGTTTTGAGCTGGTTGCCAAATCGAGCATAAGGAATGGAGACGCAAACTTCACTTACAATCAGCTTGCAGATTTTTGCATAAACCGTTGGCTTACGAGCAGTAAAACAAGAGAACCTTTGTTGCGTCAACAGTATTTCTTTGCTGGGATAGGTGCAAAATTTGACACTGATTCTACAAAAATTTACATTTCCATGTATGTAGGCAACTGGGAATCGTTCCTGCAAGGTTCTGAAAGATACGATGAACTGCCATTTCAGGTGTCGAAGAAAAAATTTGGGTTGAAACTTCCGGAACCGGAAATGAATCGCAAAATGCTTTCAAAAGCAAAACGACGCTTCCCCAATCTGCTGGAGCTACAGAGTGGATTATCGGTGAATGAAAATGGTGAAATATATTTCAAGTATTCCGATTTGCGCGGTTTCAAGCGCATAATGCGCAACTCAAAAGATGGACTGGCGGTTGATATTGTGCAAACTTGCCAGTTCGATAATTGTGGTGAAACAAACATAGTTGATTTTGGCAGGAGAAGCCGGGGTATTATGCTTAAACCTGTACTCTCAAAAAAAATGTTTAAAAATAATATTGCCCCACCCGAAGGTACTGGAAAACGGAAAAAAGTTAAGAAACTTGAGGTGTATATGGGGCAGATGCCGGAAGGCCTGAATCCGGATGATGCGGAATTGAATCTTGTATTTATCCAAAATAAATACATTGTTACGAATATCCACCCAACCTATATCGATAAGGCAATATACAATTATGCCCAAAAAATTGATTTGTTGCCGGATACGCTTTTACCTGATGGGATTTCTGAATATTTTCCTTCAGCAACATCAACCAAATTGTCATTTCGTATTCCTTTCGAGCAAGGTAAGTTCAACTACGACTCCGACGACATGATACCGGTGTTAACAGCCTTGAATGAACCTGCGTTTATTATAAATAAAATTCATATTGCGGCCTATTCTTCACTCGAAGGTAGCGAGGCCGAGAATGCTGCATTGCAGAAAAAACGTGCAAACAGTATTGTTTCAGCTCTGGAAGAAAACCAGAATGCCAGCATTATTGACTCAATTACCACGGCACCCAATTTTGAACAACTGAAAACAGATGTTAAGGGAACTCCTTTTGAAAAAGTTGCCGAAATGAACTATAAAGAAGCCATTCAATATGTAAATGCGCATGCCGGAGAAATGGAATATTTGCTAAAAAACCACAGGTATGCTGACGTAACCATTTGGGTAACCTACGATGTGGAAGGTGATAAAGAACAGGCTTATGTTCTCGACCAATTCAACAAAGAAGTAGCAGCCGAGAGATACGATAAAGCTCTGGCTATTCAGAAATACATTTTTAAACGTGTTGTTGAAGGACGATATAATTCAAAAGCAGTGAGTGGCATGGTAATTCCAAACATAAAACCTTGTGTTGGGCTGAATATGAATAAAATTTGTCTCGAAAGGATTGTTGCCAATGAACCTGTTGACTCAACTTATCTAGAGAGAATCGAAGATTTACAGACAATGGATGGCGAGAATATTTATGTTAGGTACAACGATATTTATTGCGAGGTAATGCTCAGCAATATGGATAACACAAACGTGGTTGAGGAGCTGCAGGGAAGAATTGACAATCTGTATTCCATATTTCCGAATAAAATGACAGTTGATTTGCTGAACATTGAACTCCAGTATCAGATTATGGAAGTGTATAAAGACTCATTGGGTTTCGATAATCCGGTAGTAATTGCAGGTTTGAATAAAATTAAACAGATTGTGGGAGCAACGGCAATTAACTGGGAAAACGCTCTTAAGATGGCTGGTATATTTATTAACCATTACGATTATGAATATGCCTATCAGTTGCTGTGGCCGTGGGTAGACAAAGATCCTGTCAACACTTCTTTGTTGTACTCTTATGTGTCGCTTGCCTCAAAAGTTGAATATCGTTGCTATAGTAATAGATTTTTAATGGCAATGGAAAAACTCAAACAACATGACCCTAAAGGTTTTTGCAAACTCTTCAGGGGGGATAAATTCTCGGTTCAGGTATATGCCAACGAAAAACTGAAGGAATTGTATTGTAATTCCTGTAAACAATAGTTTAATACACCGGAAGCTCCCAAGGGCTTCCGGTTTTCATTTTTTTATTACCCATGAAGTCGATTTTACTATTTCTTCTGCTTTCTATTCTATTGGGAAATTGTAATGCACAAGATTTTTTTGTAAAGCTCAGCATTCCTGATTACCCGGAGAGAGAATTATCTTTCTGTTCACAGTTTGGCGATAAAAGCAGAATTATTGAGACATTTCGCACCGATAAAAATGGCTATGTCAGCTTTAATACTACTGACCTAGAAATAGGTGTTTATCGTGTGTATTTTGATTCGGAAGTTTACTTTGACATTATAATAAATAAGGAGAATATTAGCTTGTCGTTGCTAGCCAACGCACCCCTTGAATCGATGGAAGTAATTGAGTCAATCGAAAATAGGGTGCTCTATAATTTCCTTAAACAGAATAATGCCATTAATCAAAAACTAGATGTGTTGGAATATTTCCTTGCCAAATATGCGAAGGGGAAACTATATAAGCGTGTTACAAAAGAGTACCAAGAGGTGATAAAAGAACAGGCTTATTTGGCCGATAATGTGACGGCAGGTGAAAAGAATACTTTTGCAGCAGGCATGATTCAATACTATAAAACTCCCATTATACCCAAGGAGGTCGCACAAAATGGAAATGAAAATATGTTTCTCAGAGAGAAATTTTTTACCTATTTCCCTTTCGACGATACATTGCTGGTTAATTCGTCGGTTTATTCATCAGCAGTGCTTAACTATTTGAAATTGTTTGCAGTATCGGGCGATTATGGTGCCAGTGTGCAGGGTTTTAAATCTGCTTCTGAGAGAATTTTGAATTATACCCGTCCAAGAGAAGCAATCTTTTCACATGTTCTGAAAATTCTTGTTGATGGTTTTGAATCGTTGCAGCTCTTCGATATCGCCGACTATTTACTCGAAAATTACGGTAGCAAGTGCGTTGACGATGACAATCTGTCGTTACGCTATAAAAACATCACCGAGCTGCCATTACAGTCGAAGGCTCCTGTTGTTGAATACATCGATAAAGCAGGGAATATTACAGATTCTTACGAAAACAAAAATACAATAATTGTTTTTTGGGCGACGTGGTGTGATCATTGTAGGCAGGTTATTCCGGAGTTATCCGAGTATTTTGAAACGAACCACAGCAATAGCATTTCAGTAGTGCTTATTTCGCTGGATACCGATAAAAGCACACTTGACAATTTTGTTAGAGAGAATAGTATTGATTTGCCTGTTATTTGCGATTACAGAGGTTGGGAGGGAACTTACGTCGAATTATTTGCCATTTATGCAACGCCTTTTTTCTATGTAGTTGGACCGGATGGAGCAATTGTTTCGAAGCCTCATGATTATAATGAGCTATTAAATGTTCTAAAATCCCTGAAATGACCCCGCTAATCAAATCAATAAGTTTTGTAAAATCGTCGCCTGATTACAAAAGTTGTCCCTCCCCCGAAAAGCATGAATATGCTTTTGCCGGAAGATCGAATGTGGGAAAATCGTCGCTGATAAATATGCTTGCGCGTCATAAAGGCTTGGCGAAAACCTCAGGAGTGCCCGGAAAAACGCAATTGATAAATCATTATTTAATTGATGATAGCTGGTATTTGGTTGATCTGCCCGGTTATGGCTATGCGAAAACATCAAAAAAGAACAGAGAGCTATTTCAAAAAATGCTGCAAGGCTATCTTCTGAACCGAAATAATCTTGTATCGGTGTTTGCTTTAATCGATTGCAGAATCCCACCGCAAAATAGCGATATAAGTTTTATGAATTTTATGGTTACCAATGGAGTTCCTTTTGCTCTTGTTTTTACAAAAACCGATAAGCTGGGTCCCTTGGTGCTCGGCCGCAATATCGAGCATTACAAACATACCTTGCTTGAAATTTGGGAAGATCTGCCTCCAATTTTTATCACATCGTCAGAGAAATCAACAGGCGGTGATGAATTAATCGATTATATCAATACGTTAAACCAACAGATACAATTAAAAAAGAGGCCATAAGCCTCTTTTTTAATTTCTTATGCTTGCTATCCATTAAAAGAAACTTCTTCCTCTTTTAATGGGTTCACCAACATTAACTCCAAATACAATTTCTTGTGATCCGATAGTATAGTTCGAGAGGTCGCTGAAGGTAAAGTCATAGGAGTACCCAAGATAATACCTGTTTATCTTCAGGCCGATTGCAGCAATAAAAGCGTCGTTCGGGCGAATCGACATCCCAAACCAATAATCATCGTTATAGTAAAGTTTTACGTTAAAGTCAAGCTGAATTGGTGTAACTTCTGTCATTTTCATCATCAATGCAGGTTCAATTTTAAATGAGGGTGCACTTTGGAAATCGAATTTATATCCTCCCATGATATAATAGTGCCGAACCATCGTGTTATCGTCCAGATTTCTGTTAATCTTTAATTTCGACTGAAACAAATGTGCAGCTGTGATACCTGCATAGTATTTTTTTCCATAAAAATACACGCCGAATGTTGCATCCGGAACAATAGTGCGTTCGATCATATAGGTAATGGATGGATCATCATAGATTGTCAATTGAAAAAACCGCTGGTCCATCTTATACTGAAATGCAATCGCTGCTAACCCAAGTGCAACTCTATTTAACCTGTTAAAAGCAAAATGGTAGGAATATACCGCCTGAATACCTGTATGACTTACCGGCCCAAAACTGTCATTAAAAATGAAACCTCCAATACCGACAGTTTTATTCTGAAGTAAAGTGTGCCCGCTAATCGACTGTGTAGATGGAGAGTCGTTGATACCAACCCACTGTTTGTGAACACTCAGTCGTACCGGTGAATATTTTTCGCTGCCTGCAACAGCAGGGTTTATCACAAAATTGTTCAGGAAGTATTGGCTGTAAAGCGGTAACTGCTGAGCAAATCCGGCAATGGGAAGTAAAATAACTGTAAATACAACTCCTAGTAGAAATCTTTTCATAAATTTCAAATTAAAATGCTATTAGAGGCTATAAAATCTCATAATCCCAAATATAAACAAAATTTGTTCATAATAAACAAATTATTAACGATTAAAAGTTTCAAACCTAATAAAAATTTTTTATCGATGTACGGAAATACCCTTATTTACTTAACAATCAGATAAAAAAGAGATTGTTACAAATAGTGTTAAGTGATGAAGAAAAACCGGTATAGCATCTTGAAATGTTAATAAAATCTGGAGCTCTTGTAGCTCTTATCCCCAATATTCCATCCAAAAGTTAACTCTTCAGAGCCGATTGTGAAATTGGAGAGTTCCGAAAAAGTAAAATCATGCGAAAAAGCAAAATAATATCCTTTATAATTCATGCCAATCATAAAAATAAATGAATCTCCGGGTCGAATCGACATGCCAGCCCAATAGTCTTCATTGTATATCATTCTTATGTTAAGGTCAATTTGTATTGGGGTAGTTTCTGTGAATTTGATTAGGGAAGATGGCTCAATCTGAAGGCTTTTTGCTGAAGGGAAAGAAAAACGGTAACCGCCATTTAGAAAATAGTGCCTTACCATTTTATTTGATTTTTCATCCATATAAGTACTCGTAATTTTTAAATTTGATTGAAAAATATGAGCAACCGATAATCCAGCCCACCATTTTTTTGAATACGCATAAGCACCAAGATTCCCATCGGGAACAAGAATGCTCATACGGTTTCGGAGGAGAACCGGTTCAAAGGAATGAAAATCTTCCTGATCGAGGCTTATAATATATTGCATTAATATGGCTGACACCCCAAATGCTACTTTAATGCCTCTTGTTGCTCTTAAATGGTAAGCATAGGTAAATTGAGATCCAATAGTTCGCACCGGGCCAAAGCTATCGTGAAAAATCATGCCACCAATACCCATTTCTTTGTTTGATAGCAAATGGTGGCAACTAATTACCTGTGTTGATGGGGTTTGGTCGATGCCAACCCATTGCCTGTGTATTGAGAGCCTCAGAGGAGAATAATCCTTATTACTGCCCGCCGCTGCAGGGTTAATCAC
>ENA-UOWO01003111-UOWO01003111.1-activated-sludge-metagenome-genome-assembly--contig:-NODE-3111-length-19633-cov-13.224027_pt1 | contig 19633 bp, 17 predicted proteins | sample MGYA00238148_ERZ761564 | MGnify/ENA primary metagenome ERZ761564 (study PRJEB28885, sample SAMN05720194) | activated sludge metagenome | isolation source: Anaerobic digester | place: USA... | reverse complement strand
CTGACTCGCTGCGCTCGCAGGTTAACGGCGGCTGCTCACTACGAACGGAACATCTCTGGCTGATACCCTACCCGCTAACCGCCACGACACGCCGCCCCCGTGAACGTTGCTCGTACCCAGGCTTCGCATACACGCGGAGGCGGGTGTCCAGGAGACGGCGGCCCTCGCGTAGCGAGGGTCCCGCCTCCTGGACAGGCCCCGCCGAGATGCTATACGAGGCCTGTAGTAATTCCCGAGCGTCAGGGGCGGCGTGTCGTATCGCTATCGCTTCGACGTCCACGCTTCGTTGGCGTACCGCTCCTCGGCGTGGCGCTCGGCCTCGGACAGCTCGGTGGGGGTCGGCTCGGCGAGGGACAGCTCGACGCCGAGGGCGGCGGCGAAGCCGGCGACGAGGGCGTCGGCCGCCTCATCGAACCCTATCGGGCGGCCCAGGAGCTGGTCGAGCCCGCGGACGCGGTCCTTGATGTCCTGGATGAGCTTGCCCTTGAGCTTCTCGGAGGGGACCTTGAGCAGGCTGAACATGCGCTCGGGGTCGACGCTGAGCAGTACGGTACCGTGCTGCAGTATACAGCCCTTCCTGCGGGTCTGGGCGTTGCCCGAGACCTTGCGGCCGTCGACGAGGATGTCGTTGAGCGGCGCGAACGCGGCGCGGAGGCCGAGGCGGGCGAGGCCGTCGACGAGGCCGGAGCACAGGAAGCGGTACGACTCCATGATGTCGGCCCTGGCCAGCGGGTGGCGCTCGGGGATGACGACGCTGTAGGTCAGCTCGTCGTCGTGGAAGACGGCGCCGCCGCCGGTTATCCTGCGGACCACATCGACGCCGGCGGCCCGGCACGCCTCGCGGTCGACCTCGTCGTCGAGCCCCTGGAAGTAGCCGAGCGACACGGTCGGCGGGTTCCAGCCGTAGAAGCGCAGCGTCGGCGGCTGCCGACCCTCGGCCACCGAGCCGAGCACGGCCTCGTCGAGGCCCATGTTGAAGGCGCCGCGCGCGACGCCCGTCCTGAGCAGCCTAAGCGTCATGGGCGGCCTCCTCTATCAACCTGGCGACGTCGGCCGGGTCGAGGCCGTACAGGCTGACTCCCTCGCGCTCGAGGGCCGAGCGGAAGGTCGCCTCGAACGCGCCGACGGGGACACCGGCCAGCGACGCCTCGACGCGGTCGAAGCCTTCCTCCGGATGGGCGAAGAAATCGCCGCGCATCGACAGGCTCCTCACGACGCCGGCCTCGAGGTCGACGGTCAGCCTCAGGAGCTTGGTACCAGGCGACTTGAATACGCGCTGGACGGTCACGCGCGTCCTCCCTCGCCGAAGGCCTCGCGGGCGTGGTAGCTCGTACGCGCGAGCGGTCCCGCGACGACGGCCGTAAACCCGCGCTCGCGGGCGCTCTCGGCGTAGGCGGCGAAGGCGTCGGGGTGGACGTACTCGACGACGGGGACCTGGGCGCCCGTCGGCCGCAGGTACTGTCCGAGCACGATGGCGTCGCAGCCGATCGCGCGCAGGTCGTCCATCGAGGCGAGCACCTCGTCGCGGGTCTCGCCGAGGCCCAGGAGCAGGCTCGACTTGACGACGGCCGGCCGGCCCGGGGACCACGAGGCCGCCAGCTCGAGGGTATGGAGCGACGCGGCGTAGCTCGCCCTCGCGTCGCGCACGCCCTGCAGGCGAGGCACGGTCTCGACGTTGTGGTCGAGCGCGTCCGGCCCCTCGGCCAGTATGAGCTCTATCTCGCCCTCGCGGTAGTCGGGCGTCAGCACCTCGACGCGGACATCGGGATTGGACACCTTGATCGCGCGCACGCAGGCCGCGAAATGCCCAGCGCCGCGGTCCGCGAGGTCGTCCCGGTCGACGCTCGTCAGCACGGCGTAGCGTAGGCCGAGCTCGGCTATGGCCTCCGCGAGCTGGCGCGGCTCGTCGGCGTTCGGTTCGTCGCCATGCTTGCCCGTGGGCACGGCGCAGAAGCGGCAGTTCCTGGTGCAGGTATCGCCGAGTATCATGAAGGTGGCGGTGCCGCAGCCCCAGCACTCGGCCTTGTTCGGGCAGCGGGCGGAATCGCAGACGGTATGGAGCCCGCGGCGGCCGACGAGCCGCGTCATCATGCGCGACCCCTCGGTAGCGGGTATGGCTACCTTGAGCCACTCGGGCTTGCGGAGCGGCCGGGCCGAACCGGGCTCCGAGGCGGAACTACTCGTTACGGGAAATGACAAGGCTACGACCCTCCCGGGGCCGCGCGCGGCGCCCCCATCGGCAGCCATCGTAGCGTAAAAGCCGCGGGGGCGTCTATTCGAGCTGTGGTACGAAGCCTATGTATGCCCGCCGCTCAGCCGGCGCCGTTCACGACGGTCTTCTCCGCCGCTCAGCCGGCGCCGTTCACGACGGTCTTCTCCGCCGCTCGGCCGGCGGCTCGGCCGACGGCTCAGCCGGCGCCGTTCACGACGGCCTTCCCCGCCACTCGGCCGGCGGCTCGGCCGACGGCTCAGCCGGCGCCGTTCACGACGGCCTTCTCCGCCGCTCAGCCTGCGCCGTTCACGACGGCTTTCTCCGCCGCTCCGTCCGCCGGCGCCGCGAGGTTCCTGAGCCAGCGCTCTTTCTTGAGCCAGCGGCATGCCACGACCCACTTGACCAGGTCGGTCAGCTTGACGATCGCGTACATGTACACGGGCCCTATCGGCGTCAGCAGGGCCAGCGCGAAGGCGCCCGGGATGAACAGCGCGTAGGTCACGCCGACGTCGACGACCACGCCCATCATCGTATCGCCGCCGGCCCGCGACACGGCGAACTGAGAGTTGAGGAGGCTCCAGAGCGGCAGGTAGACCGCGATGACGACGAGGAGGCCGGCGGTCACCTTGGTCGCGGCGGGCGTCAGGTTCATGAACACGATCGGCACGGCGGCGATGCTCGCCACCTGCAGGAGCGCGACGACCGTGCCGCCGATTACCGAGCCGCTCATGATCCAGCGCGCCTTGACCTTGGCCTCGTCCAGCTTGTCGGCGCCCAGGAGGCCGCCGACGACGACGCCGGTCGACACGTGGATGCCGGTGAACACCAGGAAGAAGATATTCGCTATCGCCCAGCCGGCCGACATGCCGGCCACCACCTCGGCGCCGCCACGGCCGTTGTACAGGGCCGTCGTCACGGTCTCCGATACCACCCAGCTCGTCTCGGACAGGAGCATCAGGCTGGACTTGCCCAGGATCTCGCGGAACAGCTTCCAGCGCGCCTTCAAGAGGCCCGCGAGCGGTACGTAGAACGGCGCCTTGACCGCTCGGGCATAGGTCACGAAGGCCGCCAGCTCGACGACGCGCGCGATGATGGTCGCGATGGCGGCGCCGCGTATCTCCAAGGCCGGAGCGCCCAGGTTGCCGTAGATCATCACCCAGTTGAAGAAGGTATTGACGCCCGTAGCCACGACCGAGATCACGAGCGGAGCGTTCGGCCGGCCTATCTCCCTGAACGCCGAGCCTATCGACTGCGACAGGGCCATCGGTAGGAAGGTCCACGAGACGAGCCGTAGGTAGCTGGCGCCGTGCGCGACGATCTCCGCCTGGGCAGCGTTACCGATCGTCATCATCGTCACCAGGCTCGAAGGCATGACCTGGCAGACGGCGAAGTACAGCGCCGAGACGCCAAGGGTCATGATGGCCTTGAAGCGGTAGGCCTGGCGCATGCCTTCCTCGTCCTTGGCGCCGCGGTACTGCGACATGTATATGCCGCCGGCGGCCGAGAGGGTCATCATCACGACCATGTACACGAAGTTGACCTGGTTGGCCACGTTGACGCCGGCCATCTTGGCGTCGCCGAGCCCCGCCACCATGAAGTTGTCTATCAGCGACACGAGGCTCTGGATGGCCTGCTGCGCCATCACCGGCAACGCGACGGCGAGCACTTCTTTATAAAACGCGGCTGGCCCGAAGAGCGGCCGGCGTTCAAGCGTATGGTTCATCGCTCATGTATAGATAAGAAAAAAATAAAGGGCAATAGGGACAGGACGACTATAGGAATCTTCGGACAGGCGCGGCGGGCGCCGCGCCCGGCCGCCCAAGGCGGCCGCCGTTCCATTCGGCTCCCGGTCGGCTCCACCCGCCCGGGCGCCGCGCGCGGCGCGGCCGCTAGTCCACCCGGCGGCGGTAGCGCGCGTATAGGAACGAGAGCCAGGCCGCGCTAACCGCCAGGCCAAGTCCGAGCGCCTCAGGCGGGCCGACGGCGACGCCGGTTCCCGGCCCGAGCGACGCCCCGAGGGCGAGGCGCGCCGCCCAGTACTGCGGAAAGGGCCAGGCCAGCGCCCGGGCCGGCAGCGGCAGCAACACCGCGAGCGGCGCCAGGTCGAGGGCGCTCAAGGCCTTGAGCGTAGCCAGGCCCTCCACCTTGTCGGAGGCGATGGCGGCCAGGAACAGCGCGAAGAACGGCGCCTGGAGGGCCCCGACGACCGCGACGCTAGCGTCAGCTGCGAACGACCGGCCGCCTAGCCCGAAGGCCGGCCCGACGGCCAGGCCCGCGACGAGGGCCGCCGTGCAGAACAGGGCGAGCCGCGCGGCCAGGTAGCCGGAGCGGCCGACCGGGCTCACGGACCAGTAGGGCGACACGCCGTCGTCTCGGTCGTCCAGCAGCAGGAAGCCTGACATCATGCCGAAGAAGGTGCCGGGGAACAGGATCAGCACGACGCGTATCAGGTCCGCGTAGTCGAGTAGCATGAAACCGGTCGCCTTAGCGATGAACGCGGCAAGCGGGGGCAGGGCCAGCCTGAGCGCTATCGCCGCCAGGAACGGCACGAATGGCATGATGCAGAGGAGGGGGTCCCTACCGACCAGGCGCAGGTCGGCGGCTACGAGCCGAGCGCCCGTGGCCATGGATCGCGACCCGGCGGCCGCTGGCCGGGTATCGTTCGCGCGCATCCTAGTCGCCCCTCGCGGCGTTCACGGCCGGGGCCAACGCGAACCGGGCTATGGCCACCGTCCAGGCGGCCGCGGCGAGCGCGCCGAGGGCCAGCTCGCCGGCCGGCACCGGCGTATACGCGGCGCGCGCGAAGGCCAGCGACCCGTCGCCGGGGCTCAGGTCCGCCACGAGCCCGAACCACGGCGGCAGGTATCGCCCGGCCGCGTACTGGACGGCCGGCAGAGCCAGTACCAGGAACGCCGGTATCGAGCCCATCATGAAACGGTTGACGCTCTTGAGCCTGAGCGCCAGGGTGGCGCCAAGCAGGGCCGTCGGCGCGCCTCCAGCCACGGCCGACACGGCGAGCGGCCATAGCCTGAAGCCAGCGCCGCGCGACGACGCCGACACGAGAGCGGCCATCGCGAACGACAGGATCCCGAGATCGAGCGCCTTGACGATCAGGTAGGCGGATGGCCGCAGCGGCGAGGCGAACAGGGAGCGGAAGGTGCCCTGGGCCAGGTCCAGGCAGACGGAGGCGCCGGCGAAGAAGAAGCAGAAGAAGGTAGGGTCGCTCCAGGCTAATACCGGGAGGACTGCGTCGGCCCAGGCGCGCGGCAGGGCCGACAGCGCGGCCGCGTACAGGACCGCCACGACCAGGTAGGCTATCGCGAAGCCGTGGCGCCACAAGAGGCGCAGGTCGGCGGCGAACAACGCGGCGTTCATACGAGTTCCTTTCCGGTCAGCCTGAGAAAGATGCCGTCCAGGCTGGAGTCGAGGGTGCGCACGCCGAGCAGGCCCGGCTTCCGCAGCTCCGCGATGAAGGCCGCGTCGTCGGCCAGGCCGTCGAGAGGGTACTCGGCTTGGGCGGTCTTCTCGCTGGCGCCGTCCGAGGCGCCGTCCGAGGCGCCAGCCGCGGAACCGCCGGCCGCGGCTCCCACCTCCGGCCCGGGCTCGCGGTCGACGACGACGGCCCGCTTGCCGTAGCGCCGCTTGAGGGCGGCGGGCTCATCGCAGGCGGCGATGCGGCCGTCCACGATGAAGGCGACGCGGTCGCAGGTGGCGTCGGCGGCGGCCATGTCGTGGGTGGTCAGGAATACCGCGGCGCCGTCCGCGGCGCGCTCGCGCACGATGTCGCGCACGACGCGCGCGTTGGCCGGGTCCAGGCCGCTCGTCGGCTCGTCCAGGAACAGGACGCGCGGGCGGTGGATGACGGCCCGGATCAGGTTGAGCCGCATGCGCATACCCTTGGAGTACTCCGCTAAGCGCCAGTCCATCGCGTCGGCCAGGCCGAGCCGCTCGAACAGCGGGCGCGGGTCCACCTTGGGCCCCGGGTAGAACGACGCGAACAGCCGTATGTTCTCGAGGCCGGTCAGTTTCTGGTAGAAGCAGGGGAACTCGAACGCCGCGCCGATGCCGGCCCGGTAGCGGGAATCGGCCCCGGACGACTCGACGCTCCCGACTGTCGCCGAGCCCGAGTAGCCGCGCAGCGACCCGAGCAGGATCTTCTGCGTGGTGCTCTTGCCGGCGCCGCTCGGCCCGAGGAAGCCGAACACCTCGCCGGGCGCCACGGCGAAGTCGATGCCTCGTATCGCCTCGGACGTACCCTTCGGATAGGTAAAGCGCAGGTCTCGAACCCGTATCATCTCGTCCTTCTTTCTTCGTGGCGGCGCGTATCGGAATAGCGGCGGAGCGTATCGGAATCGCGGCGGAGCGTATCGGAATCGCGGCGGCCGCCTCGTTCGTCGGAGCCTTCCCCTATGGCGCCTTCCGTTCCGGCCAGGGCCAAGGCCAGGCCTAGGGCGACCACCGCGACCGTCGCGGCGCGCGGCCCCTCGGGCAGGTTGCGCAGGCCCGTCGACATCAGGAACACCGCGTATCCGGCGCCGGCCAGCTCGGCCGCCCCGACGCCCGGCCCGAGCAGGCCCGCGGCCGACCAGGCGGCCGCTATCGTCGCCATCGCGGCAGCGTCGGCCTCGACGTGGCGGGCCACCCGCTCGGGCGGCAGGGCGCGGGTCAGCCGCTCGAGCGTGCGGCCGTCCATCGAAGTCACCGCCGGGTCGCTCGTCACCTTGGCGAAGGCCGCCTGGAAGGCGGCGTGTACTCGTTCGAAGGCCGTTCCGGGCAAGGCCGGCGCGGCCTCGAAAATGGCCCGATAGTCGCGCTCGATGCCTTCGAGCGCGTCCATGAACAGCTCCTCCTTCGAGTCGTAGAACAGGTAGAAGCTACCCTTGGCTATGGAGGCCGCCGCCGCCAGTTCCGCCACGCTCGCCGCCCCGAGCCCGCCGCGCCCGAGCGCGTCGACGGCCGCCGCCAGCAGCCGTTCCCGGATCGCGGCGCGCTCCCTATCGTCGAACGCCGTAGGCATCGATACGTCCCTCCTTCGCGCTATGACCATTTATACTTATATGGTCATACGGTAATCGCCATCGTGGCCCCTGTCAAGCCTCGCCGGGCCGTTCGTCGCAGGGCTTTCCCGAAGCCCCGGACGTGGTATAGTAGCCGCGGGACGCCGAGCGTCCACGGAGGATGCCCATGAGCTTCTTCAAGCCCTTCGCCCTCGAGCGCTTCTTCGCCAAGCACGAGTTCAGCGCCAAGTACCTGCTCTGTTCGTCGGACTGCGAGTCCTTCCCGGTGCGCGAGCTCTTGGCGATGGACGAGGGCTCGATTGACCGGCTACTCGACCTCAGGCTCGGCTACACCGAGACCAGGGGGGCGCCGTCGCTCCGGGAGGCGATCGCGGGCCACTACGCGGGGCTCGGGCCGGAGGGCGTCTTCGTCCACTCGGGCGCCGAGGAGGCCATCCTCAACCTGTACCTGGCCGCGCTGAAAGCTGGCGACCGGGTGGTCGTCAATTATCCCTGCTACCAGTCGCTCGCCGAGCTTCCCCGCTCGCTCGGCTGCGAGGTGATTCCCTGGGAGCTACGCCAGGTCGACGACGGCCGCGGCAAGTCGCGTTGGCGGCTCGACCCGGACGAGCTACCGGCCCTGTCGGGCGGCAAGGCGACGATGATCGTGCTGAACGCGCCCCATAACCCCACCGGCGCCTTGCCGACCCGCGACGAGTTCGAGGCGATCGTGTCGTACGCGCGTAAGACCGGCGCGATCCTGTTCGTCGACGAGGTGTATCGCAGGCTGGAGCGCGACCGCGCGGCCAGGCTACCGTCGGTCTGCGAGGCCTACGAGAACGGCGTGGCCCTGGACGTGCTCAGCAAGCACTCGGGCCTCGCCGGCCTCCGAATAGGCTGGCTAGCGTCGCGCCGGGTCGACCTGCTCGACGCCGTCGCGGTCGTCAAGGACTACAACTCTATCTGCTCCTCGGCGCCGAGCGAGCTGCTCGCGGAGATAGCGGTGCGCAACCTGGAGCCCATCGCCGCTCGCAACCGCGCGATCTGCTCGAGGAACCTGGGCCTGCTCGACGGCTTCTTCGAGCGGCGGCAGGATTTCGCCCGATGGACGCCGCCAGCGGCGGGTTCCGTGGCCTTCCCGAGGCTGAGCGACGGATCGGACGCCGAGGAGCTGGCGGAGCGTCTGGTAGCCGAATCCGGGGTGCTATTGCTGCCGGGAGCGTACTACGACTACGACCGCTCGTACTTCAGGCTGGGCTTCGGGCGGGCCAACCTGCCCGAGGCGCTCGATCGGTTCGAGCTCTGGCTGGAGCGGCGCTAGCTGGCCCCGAACAGGAAGGCCGCCGGGTTCACGGTCATCATCGCCCGCTTGAGCCCGTCGTCGAGCGAGGACGACGCGAAGTCGGTCACGTAATCGAGGTACGACCTGGTCTTGGTCAGGCTGATGACGAAGTCGGTGCCGAACAGTAGCCGCGAACGGACGATCTCGGACGTGGCGGCGGGCAGGGAAGCGACGAAGCGGTCCAGCCGATCCCAGTACGCAGGCTCGCAACCGTTGAACGCCGTGTCGGCGTAGACGCCGGGATATCGTTCCATCAGCCTGATTATGGACTCGGTCCAGGCGCCCCGGGCCCTGGAGCGGCCGAGATAGCGCTCACCGAAGTGGGCGAAGTCGACGACCAGGTCGGGATAGGCCTTCAGAGCCGACACCCAGCGCTCGGGGTCGGTGTAGCGCATCGCCAGGTCGAGCGCAATGGTGCGGTAGCCCTGATCGTCGCAGTGGACGACGATCGGCACGCCCCGCCGCTCGCAGAACGCGTACAGGAGCCTGGTGGCGTCGAGGGCGGCCTGATCCTCGGGCCACGGGTCGAAGCCGAGCGGGGGATACAGCTTGACGCCGGCGAACGTGTTCCTCGGGGGACTGGCCGGATCGCCCTTCCAGCGCGCCGCTGACTTGAAGGCGCGCAGTTGGGCCGGGAGCGCGCGCGAGAAGCCCGAGAAGTAGGTAGACAGCGCGGCCTCCGTCTCCGAGGCTCCGCGGGCACCAGGGTCGAGGCCCAGGAAGGGCCGGATCACCAGCCGGCCGTTGGGGCGTTCGCGCCGATAGCCGGAGACGCCGGCGAGGGCCTCGCGCACGCCCTCGGCCAGGCTCTTCCGTATAGGTTCGCAGTAATACGTATCGTGCGACGTCGCCCTGGCGCCGAAATCCATCAGGAGCGGGCAGACGAGCCAGCCATCCCAGTCTTCGCCGAGTAGCTTCGGGCCGCCGGGGAGGATCACGCTCCGATGCGCCTCGTCGTCGGACAGGTAGAGGCCGGACAGGTCGTTCTCGATCAGCTCGAGCAGGGCGTCGGGATCGTTCTCGACGACGGCGAACAGGTTGCGTACCGACTCGCCCATGTTACGGCCAAGGGCGGCCAGGATGTAACCTGGCGCGGCCACCTGGCTGAAGAACGACTGGAGGCCGCCGCGCAGGAAGGCGTCGACGAAGCGGCCGATCGCGGGGCGCGCGAGCGACATCGCGTGGCAGTGTACGTCGTACAGCAGTCTCATGGCCGACCTCCTCGCGTCACGGACTCAACGGCACTCGATATAGCTTGCGATTCCCGCTCTTCCCGGCCTCCTCGAGGAGGCCGGCCTTCGCGTAGGCGTAGAGTATCTTGCGCGCCCGCGCTGCCGCGACGCCGAGCGCGTCTCCGAGCGACGCCGAATCGTAGGGCTGGGCCAGGCCGGGCGGGATGATGGCCAGCCAGTCGTCGCGGCCGTCCAGGCTGGTCACGCCGAGCACCTCGTCGAGGTCGCGGGACAGCACGCGGTCGCCTCGGCGGCGCCAGGAACCCGTGCCGTCGCGCACGCGCAGCTCCCGCACGCGCACGAGCACCACCTCGAGCCGCACGTTCGGCGAGGCGACGAGGAGCGGAGCGCGCACGAGCTCGTCGAACAGGCTGTAGAAGTCGCGTCTGGTCCTGGAGCGCCTCGGCGCGCCGGCCGAGCCGTCGGCGGGGTCGACGCGCACGATGAGGTTCTCGACGACGATCGGATGGACGAGACGGACGGGCATCACGCAGGCCAGGTGGAGTATCTTCTCGGCTATCGAGCCGAGGTTTCGGGTCTGCACCTCGACGAGTTCGTCGGGCAGGACCACGTCGACGACCTTGCCGGCCACCCGGGCCTCGACCCTGGCGCCGGGCTCACGGGCGTAGCGGTCCTTGAGCGCGGCGTGGAGACCTCGCTCGGCGTAGAGCCCGATGCCCGGGGATTCGGCGGCGACCCGACTACGCGCCTCGGGATCCCATGCGTCATCCATGGGCCTCAGTATACACGCGCCTCGGCTTAGGGCACAATGCGGGCGATGCGCATCGACGAGCTGCCCATATTCGACCTGCTGCCGGACATAGCCGACGCCATAGCAAAGGGGCGCCTGGCCCTGTCGGCGGAGACCGGCGCGGGCAAGACGAGCGCGGTGCCGGCCTACCTGGCCGCGGAACGGACCTTGCCCGGCAAGACCCTGGTGCTCGAGCCACGCCGGCTCGCGGCGGTCGCGGCGGCGGCCCGCGTCGCCGAACTGCTCGGCTCGCCACTCGGCGAGGCCGCCGGCTACCGCGTACGGGGCGACTCGCGGGCGGGCCGACGCACGATCGTCGAGTACGTCACCGACGCGGTGTTCATCCGCATGGCGCAGGACGACCCCTTCCTCTCGGGCGTCTCGGCCGTGATCCTCGACGAGTTCCATGAGCGCTCGGCCTACGGCGACCTGGCCCTGGCCTTCGCGCTGGAGGCGGCCGAGGCTCGCGAGGGGCTGTCGGTCGTGGCCATGTCGGCGACGATGGACGCCGCTGCGGTCGCGGCTTACCTCGGCGGGCCGGCCATCGCGGCCCCAGGCCGCGCCTACCCCGTCGACGTCGGATACCGCCCGCCGAAGCCCGACGAGCGCGTCGAGGACGCGGTGGCCCGGGCTATCGTCGAGGCGCTCGAGTCGACCGACGGCGACGTGCTCGCCTTCCTGCCCGGCCTCCGTGAGATCGAGGCCGTGCGCGCTTCGCTCGGCCGCCGGTCGGACGGCTCGGCCGCTCGGGCCCGCCGAGGCTGCGCGCCGGATATCCTGACGCTCCACGGCTCGATGCCGCTCGTCGAGCAGCGTCGGGTAACGCTGCCTCCGGAGGGAGCGAGCCGGCGGGTCATCCTGGCGACGAACGTGGCTGAGACGAGCCTTACGGTGCCGAGGATCACGGCGGTCGTCGACTCCGGCCTATCCAGGCTGTCGCGCTTCCACGCCCCGAGCGGCCTCAACCGGCTCGTGACCGAGCGCGCGTCCCTGGCGGAAACCGACCAGCGCAAGGGCCGCGCCGGCCGCCTCGGGCCCGGCCTCTGCCTGCGCTGCTGGGACGGGGCTGACATCCTCGCGCCGTCACGGGGACCGGAGCTGGCCAGGACGGAACTATCCGCCGTAGCGCTCGAATGCGCGGTCCGCGGATCTTCGCGCCTGGAAGCGACGCGCTGGCTCGATGAGCCGCCGCGGCATATGTGGGACGCCGCCGTCGAGACGCTTGGGCGCATCGGCCTCCTCGACTCGGGCGGCCGGGCCACGGAGTCAGGCAGGACGGCCGCGGCGCTCGGCGCCGAGCCCCGGGCCGCCGCCGCGCTGCTAGCGGCGGCGGCCGGCGATCGCCCCGACGACACGCACGCGGCGGCCCTGGCCGCGGCCGCGCTGACCGAGCGCGGCGACCGGGACGATGACGGCGACTACAGGAGCGGCCTCGAGCGCCTGCTCGAGGCGGCCAGGCGCGGCCGGGTCGACGACCGCGGCGCGAGGATACTGAGGGAGGCCGGGCGCCTCCTGTCGAGGCTGCCTGGCGGACCGGCTTTCAGCGCCGAACGCGCATCGCGGGCCCTGGAATCCGTGGGCGAGCTCCTGGCGCCCGGCTTCCCTGACCGCCTGGCGCGGCGCCTGGCCGACGACAGCTGGGAGTTCCCGTCCGGACGGCGGGCCAGATCCGCCTACGCTCCGCCGAGGGTCGGCTGGCTCCTGGCCTTGGACGCCGATGCCGGAGACCCGCTCGGCCGGATACGCCGAGCCGCGCCGGTGGGGGAACGGGCAGCCAGGGCCGCGATGGAACGAGGCTCGTCGGTATCGATCGAGCTCGAATGGCGCGGGCTTTCGGCCTCGGCCTGGGAGCGGCGCCGCTTCGGCGTCTTCGCGCTGACCGAGCGCCGCCTCGAGCGCGCGCCCAGGGAGCTGCTAGAAGCCGGCTTCGCCGAGCGTCTGCGCGTGGAGGGCCTAGCCTGGTTGCCGTGGAACGACGAGGCGCGATCCATCGTCGACCGAGCGCGCTACGTCGCCGCCAGGGCCGGTGCCGCTTACGGCGTGGACGCGGCCGTCTGGACCGACGAGGCCGTCTCCGACGCCCTGGCGGCCGGCGCCGTGGACTGGCTATCGGATACCGGGCCGGTCATCGACGGCGCGTCCCTCGTCGCCATGCTCGCCGGGAGGCTCGGCCCGGACGGCGTCCGAGGGCTCGACCGAGCCGCGCCGCCCTTCGTCGAGACGCCCGGCGGCAGGAAGCGGCGCCCGACCTACCCGGTTGCCGGTCCGGCCAGGCTGGCCGGCCGTATCCAGGAGTTCTTCGGGATGGAGGATGGGCCGAGGGCCTGCGGGGAGCCTATGACCCTCGAGCTCCTGTCGCCGGCGGACAGGCCGCTCCAGGTGACGAGCGACCTGGCCGGATTCTGGAGGAACACCTATCCGTCGATACGCGCCGAGATGGCCAGGCGCTATCCCAGGCACTACTGGCCGACCGATCCGCTCGCCGCCGAGCCGACCAGGGGCCAGCGGCCTCGGCCTAGCGCTTGACGAAGACCATCACGCCGACGTCGCCGCCGCGCCTCGAGCCGGCCAGGTAGTTCCGGTAGTCTATCATCAAGGAGGCGAGCGTCGACTCGGCGCTGTCGGGGTCGGCCCTGGCGAAGGCCTCGCTGAGGCGCTCGACGCCGTAGGGCGCTCCCTTGGCATTGGCGCCGTTGACGAGCCCGGCCGTATAGACGAGGAGCGCGTCGCCTGGCTTGGCGCTGAAGGCGAGAGCGCCGACCCTGGCCTCGAAGTCGTCGCGGCCGAGCGGCGGAGCCTTGGACGGACCCTGCTTGGCCTTGACGAAGGAGACCGCCCGTTTGCCGGCCCGCCTGAGCAGCGCGTCGGTATGGGCCGCGTTGACGTACTCGACGCGGTCGCCGGCGAAGCGCATGAAGGCGCAGGAGACGGTGTTACCGACCGCCGACAGCTCGCGGATCATGCGCCGGTTCACCTCGACGAGCATAGCCGACAGCGGTTCTTCCGATAGCTCGAGCATGCCTCGGCTGAACACGTTCTTGGCGAGCACCGTGACGAGGCCGCTGGCGATGCCCGCGCCTGACACCGTGCCGAGCACCGCGCCGCTCAGCGAGCCGTCGCGCGAGTAGAAATCGTAGAAGTCGCCGGATACGCCCGAGACCGGCTCGTAGGCGAACGCTACGTCCCAGTCCGAGACTTCCGGAGCCCGGCTCGGGAAAAAGCCCTTCTGTACCGAGGAGGCGATGCGCAGGTCTCGCTCGGCTTCCTCCATCGACGCTCCCAGCCTGGCGTTCGCCGACGATAGCTCCTGGTTGAGCCTGAGCCGTTCGGCGGCGGCGGCTGACAGCTCCGAGGTCCTCGAGGCGACCTCGGCCTCCAGGTCGGCGTTCATCGCCTCGGCGCGGGCGGCTACCTTGGTGAAGCGGCCGGCCAGGGTGGCCGACATGGTCAGGGAGAATAGGAAGAACGCGTACTTCGACCAGACGACGTTGCCGCCCGAGGAGACGACGACCCAGACGTCGATCGCGGAGGCCGCGGCGAACGCGAGCACGCCCGCGATGATCCCGACAGACTCGCCGCGGGACAGTACGAGCCTGGCCAATCCGCTATCCGCCCCGTCGTCCTTAAGCACGGCCTTCCTGATGACGACGCCGAACGCGTAGACCGACCCGACGGCGGCGACCAGGTACCAGGCGTAGAGCATCGCCTCGAGGCGCAGGAAGAGGCAGGCTAGCGCCAGGACGGCCGACGCCGCGGCGAGTATCGCCGGCATCCTGAAGGGCCGGTCGTCCAGGACGGTCCGGATGAACGCCACCACCGCCGGCAGCAACATGAACAGGGAGGCGTACTCGACGTAACGGAGCAAGGCCGTATCCAGTACCAGCTCGGTCGCTATCGCGCTCCTCGACCACATGTAGAGCGCCATCAGCAGGGCCGAGGCGCTGAAGTACAGGTAGCCCCTGTCCTTAGGCCTGAGCGCGAACAGGACGCCGTGGTACAACGCGAAGAAGGCGTAGACGCCTATGAGCATCAGGTCGACGTACTCGCCGTTACGCGAGACGAGCGACCGATACGAGTCGATCACGTAGGGCCCCGGCTGGTTGAAGCCGGTCCTGTCGTCGACAGGGTCGCCGCGGATCCTGAAGGCGAGCAGGTTGGAGCCTCGCGTCAGCAGGCGCTTATCCAGGGGCACGACCACGTCTACCAGGGATCGCTCCTTATAGCCTTCGCCGTAGCTCACGAATTCGTTGCGCAACAGTACGCCGTTCAGGTAGACGGCCCACGACTGCCCGACGTGCTTGAGGAACAGGGCCGGGTCGCTGGAGTTGAGCAGGGTGAGATCGGCCTGGAAGGGCGCGAGTACCGTGTACTCGATCGGCTCGCGGCGGAAGAGGCTGAGGACGCCGCCCTCGGGGGAGCCGGGCAGGCCGAGATCGCGCATGATCAGGGCGCGCTTACCGCCGCTCGGCTCAAGCACGGTCCAGCCGTCGGCGTCGAGCCTGGGCAGGCCCCTGGTCCAGGAGTCCTCGAACCCGACGCGAACGTAGAGCATGGACTCGCCCAGGTCGACGAATTGGGCGTGGGCCGCCAGGGCCGTCATGGCGCATACCAGCGCGACGAGGTATCGTTTCATAGCGTTACCACATCCTACGGCCCCATCCCGCCCGGGTCAAGCCGGAATACGCGCGGAGTCCGGCTTGCGGAACGCCCGGCGCCGGGCTATTGTTCATGGTCTCCGGCGTATATTTAGAAAGGAAACGGCATGAAAGGCACCATCAAGACCATCGCGACCCTGGCCGTCATCGGGGCGGCGCTCTACTTCACCAATCCGTCGATGGAAGACTTCGGCAGGTACTACGAGAGGAAGCTGGTGGCCGAAAGCCAGCAGGGTACCGCCGATCCGCTTAAGAAGATTGCCAAGGCGCTGGCGCAGACCGGCGCGGACCTGGCGATCAAAGCCGGCGCCAAGCGGCAGGACAAGCTGCTGTTCAGCGTCTTCACGCTCGGCCCGGCGTCCAAGCCGGCGCATCGCTATCTGGGCCTGGCCAAGTTCGTCTTCGTGGAGCTGTAAGTCCCGGGGCCATGGGTATATTCTCCTTCCTGCGCCGCAGGAGGCCGGGAGACTATGACGAGCTACGCATCGAGCTGTGGGACGCCGTCCGCGCCGGCAGGCCGGCCTTCGCGTCGCTTACGCCGGAAGACTGCTCGGCTCTCCGACGCATGGCTTCGTGGTTCATCGACGTCAAGGATTTCGTCGCGCTCGGCGGCGTCCGGGTCGACGAAGGCGACGAGGCGACCATAGCGCTGCTCGCCTGCCTGCCCGTGCTCAGGCTCGGCGCCGGATGGTACGACGACTGGTCGACGATACTGGCGGCCCCGGACGGCTTCGTCCATAGGATGACGAGCGTCGATGGCGCAGGCGTGGTGACCGAGTACGACGACCTGCTGTCCGGCAGGGTCACCGAGCTCGGCCCCGTGCTGTTCTCGTTGCCGGACGTGCGCGAGTCGGGCTTCGGCGACGGCTACAACGTCGTGGTGCACGAGATGGCCCACAAGCTCGACGAGCGGGACGGAGGCCTAGACGGCTGCCCGCCCCTGCCCAGGTCGATGAGCCGGCGCGCCTGGCGCGCCGCCTTCGGCGACGCCTACGCCGATTTCCAGGTGCGGGTGGCCCGTTCGTCGAGCGGGAGGCGTGTGGGCCGAGCCTCGAGACTGCCGCTCGACGAGTACGCGGCCGAGAGCCCCGACGAGTTCTTCGCGGTCGCCTGCGAGGCCTTCTTCGATGCACCGCAGCGCCTCGAGGCCGCCTACCCCGAGGTCTACGAGCTCCTCGGGCGCTTCTTCTCGGGCGGGGCCTAGCGCGGCCTCGCCAGCTCGCCCAGCCACTCGGCCGGCCACTCGTAGAGGAGGAAGTCGTCCTCGCTCTCCCAGCTTTCATAGCCGCAGGCGTCGAGGGCCTCGCGCTGGCCTGCGAGGCCCGGCGCGATGGCCTCGAAGTACGCGTAGCCGGCGTCGGAGGCGATCCGCTCGAAGGCCGCGAACAGCGCGGCGGCGGCCAGGCCGTCGCTCGAGGCCGAGGACGCGTCCGATGGAGAGCTAGACTCCAAGCCGAAGGCGACGACATTGGCCTGGGCCTTGAGCGGATCGAGCGAGCCGATGAGCCGTCCGAGGACGGACCCATCGCTACCGACCGCCTCGAGGATCAGGTCGTCTTCCCTGATCGCCGGGCTCGCCTCGAGCGGGTAGGCCTTCCACGACTCCAGCCTGAAGCCGGCGGCCCAGGGTCCGGTGGTCAGGGCGGCTCGAATCCGCCCGGCGGCCGAGGCGTCGAGCGGGTCGACGCGGCGGACGGATACGCCGGAGCGGTCTGACGGCGCGACGGCCGGGGCGCCGAAGGCCTCCTTACCGTCCGCCGAGCCAGGCAGTCGCTTCGACTTGATCGACCAGGCGCCCGCGCGCCTGAAGCCGAGCGCCTCATTGACGGCTATCGTCTGCGGATTGTGGGCGTAGGCGCTGAAGCGTATCGAGCGGAGATCGTGAACGCCCGACAGGAAACGCAGTCCCTCGACGGCTACGGCCCGGCCGACGCCCGAGACGCCGGCGTCCGGGTCCTTCCGGAGGCCCTCGAGCCAGGCGTGGCCCGGCGCGACGAAACCGACCCGGCCGAAGCCGACGAGCCGGTCGCCTACGAAGCAGCCGTTGAACAGGCCGTCGGGGTCGGAGACCCAGTCGTCGAACGAGTGCGGCAGGTAGTCGTCGCCTTCCCAGATCTTAGCGCTGATGGCCATCACGGCCGCCTTGTCGGAGGCGCGGAGCGGCCTAAGGCAGAACCCGTTATCGTCCATGGGCCATTGGTAGCACGGCTGGGACTCGGCGGCAAGGGGTGGGCCGCTCGACGGCGGATAGCCGCGCGGCCCTCGACCCGGCGCGATAGTCGGGCTACACTGTACCGACCCGGCCCGACCGACGAGGAGGAATCGATGAACGCGCTGTTCGCCCTGGCCTTCCTAGTGGCCCCCGCGCTGATCGTCTACCTATGCGGCCATTTCAAGCCCCTCCGCACGATAGGCGCGGTGCTCCTATGCTACGCGGCCGGCGTCGTGGTCGGCAACGTCGGAGTCCTACCGGAGGGTTTCGCGCCCGTCCAGTCTGCCATGGCCGACGTCAGCGTCGTACTCGCCCTGCCCCTGCTCCTGTTCTCCATCGACGTCAGGGCATGGTTCAAGGTGGCGGGCAAGGGCATGCTGTGCATGGCGCTTGCCGCCCTGTCCATAATCGCGGTGACCTTCGCGCTACAGCTGACGTTCCACTCCGGGAGGCCGGACGCGTGGCAACTGGCCGGGCTCGCCGTCGGCGTGTACACGGGCGGAACGCCAAACCTGGCGGCCATCAAGGCGGCCATCGGCGTCGCAAACGATACCTATATCCTTTTCCACACCTACGATGCGGTCATTTCGTTCGCCTACATCGTCGTGATGGCGTCGGTAGCGCGGCCCATCCTGCTGAGGGTCGCGCGGATGCGCGGCTTCGAGCCGGCGGCGGGAGCTCCGGAGACTGGCGGCGATATGGCTAACGACGCGGCCGGCATCTCGTTCCGGGAGCCTGGCGCGGTCCGCGGGCTGGTCCTGGCCTCGCTCCTGTCCGCGGCCATCGTCGGCGCCTCGGCCTTCCTCGGCTCGCTCGCGCCTGGCACGGGCGGCACCGCGGTAACCATCCTGGCCGTCACCACGCTGTCCCTGGCCGCGTCGTTTATCGGGCCGGTCAGGCGCGTCAGGCATACGTTCCAGGCCGGCATGTACGTCATCTACGTATTCTGCTTCGTCGTCGCGTCGATGACGAAGCTCGACAGCCTGGTCCGCGTCGACTGGGCGGTGCTCGGCTACGTGTCCGCCTCGATCTTCGGCAGCCTGGTCGTACACGCGCTCCTGTCCAAGCTGGCCGGCATCGACGTGGATACCTTCATCGTCACCTCGGTCTCGGCTATATGCTCTCCGCCATTCGTACCGGTACTCGCCGAGGCGCTTAAGAATCGGGCCGTGCTGATGACTGGACTGACCACGGGCCTCGTCGGCTACGCAGCCGGAAACTACCTGGGCGTATCGATCGCCTACCTGTTCAGGAGCCTGCCGCTGTGACCCGCGCGCCGGTCTTCTTGTCCAGCCGGTCGACGCCGTACATGAAGGCCGCGGACAGGGCGGCGCTGGCCGCCACGAAAGGCCAGACGGCCGCGCTGCCGTAGGCTCGCGCGATCGAGCCGGCCGCGAGCGGCGCCAAGGCGCCGCCGGCGATATAGGAGAACGATACGACCGAGTTGACCCGGCTACGGTAGGCGGGCGGCGCCTTCTCGGCGACGAAGGCGTTGCCATTGGTGCTGCCCAGTATCTCGCCGACCGTCCAGACGACGGTCGCGCCGAGGGCGAGCGGCACGCCGTAGCGCGAGCCGCCGACCAGGTAATAGGCCCCGAAGCCGACCGCGTAGAACGCCGACGCCAGCGCCACGGAAGTCAGCGAGCGTAGCCGCTTCGAAGCCAGTACGACGAGCGCCGTCAGCGCGACGACGGTCAGGCCGTTGGCCATCATCGCGGCTCCGAACACCCTTGGCCCGGCCACCTCGCCGAGCGCGTCGTTCAGGAATATCGGTAGCGCGAAGGTATGCTGATTGTAGACGAAGGCCGTCAGCACGGATCCGGCCGAGTACAGCAGCAGCACCGGGCTACGCCTGAACACGGCCCAGACGGACGACGGAGCGGCCGCGGCGGCCGCGGTCGGCTGCACGTCGGCCGGGCAGGCTATCGGGCCGGCGGCCGCGGCGGCTGCGGTGGCCTGCCGGTCGATGGTCGGAACGCTTACCGGCGCCTCGGGCCGGGTACCGCCGCGAACGTAGCGGGCGACTATCAGCGCGGCCGCGAACAGCACGGCGGCGTTGCCGATGAACAGGGCCCGCGGCGCCCGCGTGAACAGCAGGCCCGCGACGAAGGGCCCTATCGAGAAGCCTATGTTGTTACCCCAGTACAGGAGCGAGAAGGCTTCCTTGCGGCGCTCGGCCGGCGCGGCGTCGGCGACGATGGCGTTGATGATGGGCCAGGTGCCGTTGAGCGT
>ENA-UOWO01003110-UOWO01003110.1-activated-sludge-metagenome-genome-assembly--contig:-NODE-3110-length-19633-cov-13.781030_pt1 | contig 19633 bp, 12 predicted proteins | sample MGYA00238148_ERZ761564 | MGnify/ENA primary metagenome ERZ761564 (study PRJEB28885, sample SAMN05720194) | activated sludge metagenome | isolation source: Anaerobic digester | place: USA... | reverse complement strand
AAAAAGCAAGCAAGGATTTTTAAAAGTGTCCTTAAGCTGGATAAGAATTTTCACATATATATCCACGGAGATAGAGAGTTAATCCAGCAAGGTGTTGATCCTGATGGCCGGAAGTATTATAAAATCTACTTTAAAGAAGAAAGCTGATTTTCAGTTTAAGCCTTCCACCCCCGCAAACGTCCTTTTAATCCCGTTCCGGAATTTAACTTTTGGATAACCAACGATCAGAAACAGGCCCTCCTTGCTTTTAAACCGGATGCCGTGCTTTTCGCGGAACTTCTTTGCGGCGCCGCCCGACTGGATGAACGGGTGGATGGCGCCGAGCATGCAGGTGCCCAGCCCGAGCGATTCGGCGGCATGCATGGCGTAAGTGCAGGCAATGATCGGATCGGCGGGATCGGTGTAGGGCGAACCGTAAAAATAGAAAGCCAGCGGGGCATCGTACATCACAATGTTCTTCCCTTCTTTCATGTTTCCGGTATAGGCGTTGATGACCGGTTTGATGAAGTCGCGGAACATATCGCCGTTCTCTTTTCCGTAGAACAGCCGCATAAAAAGCAGGCCTAGGGGCGACACCATCCATTTCAGGTTTTCAAGGTAATCACAATAATCTTTTGAGAACTGAAAAACCTTCTCTTTACTATTCAATACCAGCACGTTAACATCCGACGGCGGAATGCCCATCGGAGCGGTAACCGCGGCCTGAAGGATTTTTTCGACCAGCTCCGGCTCCACGGGTTTGTCTTTGAAATCGCGGATACTGCGGCGGCGCTGGTATAGCTTTAGCAACGAATCATACGAAGCCGATTCCGATCGGTCGGCCAGCGGGAATACATCGTCAGGGGAAATCCATCTCCCGGTGACGCTGACTGCTCCCTCCGGGCAAACTGCCATGCATTGTCCGCAGCCAATACAACCGAAGAGTGAATTCCGGTGGGTGGCGACAGCTTTACCGTCGATCATCTCGATGACTGCATCGGAGCAAACTTCGGCACATAATCCGCAGCCGGTGCACTTTTCCTGGTCGATAACAACATGACCCGACTCATAGGTTCTGGAGGTTGGTATGGGCATAATCGGTTTGATTTATGCCTTAAAATTAATAATAATCCGCGTTGATCCGCCGCATCCGTGTTTATCCGCGTGCTATCAGCAATAATAGCACACGGATGACGCGGATTATGCGGATTAACACGGATCTTATTTGTACGATCTGGCAGTCTCCTCAATTCCAGTCGGATATGGAGTCGGCGCAAACCCAAACGCTTTTTCGAATTTGCTGCTGTCGAAAATGTAATCCACTTCGTTCTGGTAGAGCATTTCGAGGCTTTCCCGGATGATGGGGTTGAATAATCCTACGGTTCTGAGCAACCATTTTGGGAGGACCATGTACGATGGCTTCATGCCGAAGGCCCTGGCTGCCAGTACGACGAATTCTTTCCCGGTGAGGGTGTTGGAATCGGTCGGAAGATGCCAGACCTGGTTGAAAGCGGAAGGGGTGTTGCCCAGCAGGGCAGTGGCTTTACCCGCATCGGGCGTGAAGATGAACGAATGCTTTTTACGGTCATCAACCATCCACTGGGGTTCCTTGCCTTTGGCCAGGTTGCCGAAAACCGTTACGCTCACAACGCTCAACGGCGTGTCGGGGCCATAGAAGTCCGGGGCGCGGGCGATGAGCCCCTCCAGGTTGCCTTTCCTCACCTCATCCATCATCATATTGATCACCTTCAGCCTCACTGTTCCTTTTTTGCTGCAGGGATTGTACGGCGTTTCCTCGGTCATCACGCCATCTACTTTGCCATAGGCATAAACATTGTCGAAGAAAACGAGTTTTGCTTTCTCAGCCTTGCAGGCTTCGATGACGTTCCGCATGATCACGGGCCATTGCTCGGCCCATAATTTTGCGCTGTACTGGATACCGACCGTCAGGTAAACGATTTCGGAACCTTCAACAGCCCGCCGTACCTGGTCTCTGTCGAGCAGATCCGCTTTGAAAAGCTGGTCGGTCGGGTTGACGGGTTTCGGGTTACGGGATACCAGACGAATGTCTTTGGTGTAGGAACGATAAAGTTCGCGGGCAACTTCTTTGCCGATGATTCCGGTTGAGCCTAGGATTGTTTGCATATTTCTTTTTGTTTTGGCATTGTCAGGTCCTGCGGACGCTGACAAGTCGAAAAACTATTTCTTCATCGCTGCTTTTTTCTCGGCCAGTTTCTTCAGCACCTCTTCCTGCACCGTTTTGCTGAGTGGCATGTAGCGGAAGAAATCCATGGAGAAGCTGGCGCGGCCGCTGGAAATATTACGCAATTGTGTAGCATAGCCGAACATTTCTACCAGCGGGACGAAGGCGACGACCTTCTGCGAGCCTTTGCGGTGACGGCGCATCGATTCGACTTTGCCGCGGCGCTTGTTGAGGTTGCCGACAATATCGCCGATGTAATCATCCGGTGTATTGATCTCGACCTTCATGATCGGTTCGAGGAGGATCGGGTGTGCTTTCATAAATCCTTCCTTGAAGCAGATCGAGGCACAGGTCTGGAATGCCATATCGCTTGAATCGACCGGGTGGAATTTCCCGTCGTGGAGCACGATCCGGACGTCGACCACCGGGAATCCGGCCAGGACGCCTTTTTCGAGAGTCTTAGTAATTCCTTTGTTAACGGATGGGACAAATTCCATAGGGATAGCTCCTCCCTTGATCCTGTCGATAAACTCGTACCCATTGCCTTCGTTAGGCTCGATGCGGAAGTGGGTCTCGGCGAACTGGCCTTTGCCCCCGGTCTGTTTGCTGTAGCGGTGCGAAGCCTCGACTTCTGTGGTAATAGTTTCGCGATAAGCGACAGAGGGTTCACTGACATCGACCTCCACGCCGAATTCGTGTTTGAGGCGGTCGATGATGATCTCCAGGTGAAGTTCACCCATGCCGGCAATGATCGTCTCTTCCGTTTCCTCGTCGTACCTTACGTTGAACGACGGATCCTCATTGGAAAGCTTGTGGAGCGCTTCGCCCAGTTTGCTCTGGTCTTTCCGTGAGGTTGGAAGGATCTTCATTTCGATGACCGTTGCCGGGACTGTGATCGATTCCAGGTGGAGCGGATGGGCCGGATCGCAGAGCGTATCGCCGGTTTTGGTCAGCTTCAGTCCCACCAGGGCTACGATGTCTCCGGGGCCGGCATCGCTGATCTCTTCGCGGTCTTTGGCGTGGATCTTCATGATGCGGCCGATCCGTTCTGTTTTGTCTTTGGTGGAATTCAGCACCTGCATGCCGCTTTTCAGTTGACCGGAATAGACACGGACGAACGTTTGCTGTCCGACATAGGGGTCGTTGATCAGTTTAAATGCCAGGGCGGAGAAAGGATCGTTGGCTGAAGGGTGCCGGGCGTGCGATTTTTCAGGGTTGTCGACGTCGGTTCCCACAATGGCTCCAATATCGAGCGGGGAGGGGAGGTAGTCGATCACAGCGTCGAGCAGGAGCTGGACGCCCTTGTTTTTGTAGGCTGCACCGCAGAACACCGGTGTGATGTTCAGGCGGAGGGTTGCTTCGCGGGCGGCTTTTTTAAGCAGTTCGTTGCTGATTTCGCCGTCATCCAGGAAAAGTTCGGCGATCTCATCGTTGAAGTCGGCCAGTTTCTCGATAAGCTGGTGGCGGGCCTCGTTCACTTTTTCGGTGTATTCGCCGGGGATGGATATTTCTTCGCGTCCTTTGTCGGTGAATTTATAAGCTTTACCGGATATGATGTCGATGATGCCGGTAAAATCGTCTTCGACCCCGATCGGGATCTGGAAAGCGATGGCGTTAGCGTCGAGGACATTATTCATCTGGCCGACGACGTCATAGAAGTCGGCACCGGTGCGGTCCATTTTATTGATAAATGCGATCCGGGGAACCTTGTACCGGTCGGCCTGGTTCCATACTGTTTCGCTCTGCGGTTCCACGCCTCCCACGGCGCAGAACAGGGCGATCATCCCGTCGATCACGCGGAGGGAGCGTTCCACCTCCACGGTAAAATCGACGTGTCCGGGAGTATCGATGAGGTTTATCTGGGAATCTTTCCAGGCACATGAAATGGCGGCAGAGGCAATGGTAATGCCACGCTCCTGCTCCTGCTTCATGAAGTCGGTCGTCGCCTGCCCGTCGTGAACCTCGCCAATTTTGCGTGTGACACCTGTAAAGAATAATATTCGTTCGGTAACGGTAGTTTTACCGGCATCGATATGGGCGGCAATGCCGATGTTGCGTAATCTGTTTAAAGGCACAATGGTAATTTTTAAATGTTGAATTTTGAATGTGCCCCCTCCCCGGGCCCCTCCCCCAATTGGGGGAGGGGATCAAGGGGTGGGGGCCGAAAAAGTTTGCAAAGGTAGTGATAATCAAGTTGCAAAACGCAAACTTCATATGAAAGATAACAAATATTTAATTTTTAATCTTTTATGCACCTGACGGCGAAGGCCATCTTTTTGCCGAATGACATGCCATAGCGGTAGATGATCGGCTCACCGTAGGTGATGTAATAACCCCAGGCATTGGCTTCATCGTATTCTGTCGCGGTCCAGAAATAGGCCAGGTTATTCTTGAAATTGAAGTATTTTCCTTTTGGGTTCCTGTAACCACCGGGCAGGGCGGTGAATCCCGATTTGTTGTCGGCGCCGGCATTGGGGGCTTTCCAGTGAGCATATCCGGTCTCTTTGATCTTGCCTCCGGCGATCATGGGCCCGCCCAGGAAATCTACCAATTGGGTCCATTCTTCATCGGTGGGCAGGTGCCATCCTGCCGGGCAGGCTTTTTTGGCATTGGCCCAGTCGTACATCCGGCCGAAAGTTTTTACGCTGTCTTCAATTCCATTGCAGGGATACGATTCGAGGACCGTGCCGTCGGGCGCTCTGGTGACCGCCAGATTCTTTGCCATCCAGGTCTGTTCTCCAATTTTGACAGTGGGGTAAGTGTTACCGTCGGTATCGGTGACGGTCTGGGTTTTTCCTGTATATGCCAGAAAAATAAAAATGGAAATCAGCAGGAGGGTTTTCATCACACCGTATTTTTAAACGAAGTTATAAAAACACTTTAAACCGAAATTAGGTTTTCTTAATTTAAGTTTTCAAATTTCATAACTTTAATGTTTTTAAAGGATTTAATTAAAAAGGAGGAATTATGAAAGCAGTTTTCTCCTTGGTTTGTCTTACTATGTTTTATTCTTCCTCTGTTGTTGCAGTTACCAGGTACTGGATCAACGGCGGTTCCGGCAATTTCAACGACGGGACACACTGGTCGCTTTCTTCAGGAGGAAATCCAATAAACGGTACGATAAGCTGGGCCATAACAGATGTTGCAGTATTTGATTATAATTCGGGTTCTCCAACAGTTATCTTCACTGCCAGCGAACAGATCGGGAAATTTCGATTTTACGGGTCCGATACGGTCACCCTGAAAGCCAACAGTACATACAGCCGTACGTTAGGCATCAACGCTGTCGACACCGCTTCATTACTTGTCAGCGATGTATCGACACTGATCATTTCCGGCACGGCTTCCACTACTGATCGAAATATGACCGTGGAGTTAGACAATGCGACGGGGGTTACAGCGAAGATTTACGGCGTCGTCGAAGTTAAGGAGGAGAATTCGGGTTATGGAGAGTTCCGTAAGAAAGGATCATACTCCACGATCTTTTTCAGATACGGGAGTACCTACATACATAATACAAAAGAGACGGGCAGCGATATCCCCATTGCAACCTGGCATGCCGCCTCAACCTGCAAAATAACGGGGATTACGGGCACCGTGCCCGGAAACCTGGACCAACCCTTTGGAAACCTGATTTGGAACTGCCCCGGGCAGACAGATGTTTTTAACTGGCCGACCATGCCTGCATTGCTGGGTAATTTTACCATTGCGAGCACGGGAAGTGGAGGGATAAAATTATCGGACGCTATAGATATTACCTGGAATATAAGCGGAAGTTATTCACAGACAGGGGGTAATTTTTATCCAGCCGGAACCAGTGCGAACAACATCATAAACCTGGGGGGAGGATTTAGCATGACAGGTGGGATCCTATCCTGCCCGGGAACAGGCAGTTGCCTCTTCCGGTTTAATACTTCCGGAGTACATAACTATAGCAAAACCGGAGGAACCTATTATCAGAAGATCCATTTTGAAGTCGTAAGCGGAGCTACATTGGATATGGGAGGATCGATTATTGATAATGGTTCTTCGGGCAATTTCACATTAAATTCAGGGGGATGCCTGAAAACCGCACATGTCCAGGGAATATCCAGCACCGGCGCATCCGGTTGTATACAGCTCACAGGTTCCCGTACCTTTAATGCCGGCGCCAGTTATATTTTTTATAAGAGTGGCAGCCAGGCTACAGGGACTGGTCTGCCGGCAACGCTTAGTTCAGTCCTCACGATTGGAACAATCCATAATGCCACAAGCCTTACACTTACCAATTCTCCTGTAACCATTAACGGAACGCTTGTTCTTGTAAGTGATTCTGCAATCAACAGTGCGATCGCCTCCGGCACCATAAGTTATGGAAGCAATGGGACACTCGAATACCAGGGTGACACGGCGCAAGTAACGACAGACATAGAGTTTCCTTCGACTTCAGGTCCTTATAATTTAAAAATTAACAATGCATATGGCGTTTCCCTTCATGAAGACCGGACCATAAACGGCACGATTTACCTTTCAATAGGGCAATTTCTTATCGGGGCTCATACACTGACAATTAATGGAACCCTGTCACAAACAATGGGTGTATTGAAGGGGGGATTGAGCTCCAATATCATCGTCGGTGGAACAGGAAACCTTCTTACCCTGCCTCCCGTTATGCTTAACGATCTTACTCTCAACCGACCGGCTGGTATGACCGGTACCGGACTCGATACAGTGTACGGCAGATTTACACTGACCCAGGGAACACTTTGGCCCGCGGGTGTTCTGGTTTATGGTCCTGAAGCGACACTGAAATACAATGGATCAAGTGCCCAAACTACAACCAGTGCGGAATTTCCTGAGAACTACGGGCCCTGTAACCTCGAAAACAGTAATCCTATCCGGTTAGATTTACATTCCTCAAGGATTATACAGGGGAACCTGCAATTGAATAGCGGAATATTTTCTATCGGGTCAAATACACTGACGATCAACGGTCTGATAACCGGACCAGGAACCTTGCTCGGTGGTAGTTCTTCGGATATTGTCTTTGGTGGAAGCGGACCTGCGACTACTTTACCAGGAATAACCCTATCCGACCTGACCATCGATCGGGCCAGCGGCATTAATATGGGAGGCACGGTGACCATAACCAATTCCCTCAATTTACTGGAAGGTGATTTCTCGATCGGATTTAACACCCTTATACTGAATGATGAACTTAACTATGATGGCGGCAATTTAACGGGTAGTCTGAGTTCCAGACTAATCATTGCAGGCCAGGGAGATCCGGTCAGCCTTGATGCCATCACCCTTAACGAGTTGAACCTGAGCAGGCCTTCAATCCTTTATTTGGAGGATAATATATTAGTGGAAGGCATTCTAATCCTTTCAGCAGGAAATATTTACCGGCAGGGGCATACACTCTACGGTTCTGATGCAACCCTGATTTACTACGGCGCCACAGCGCAGGCTACATCGGGTGAAGAATGGCCATGGAATGATGGACCTCATCATATCATCATTCAAAACTCCCAGGGTGTTTACCTGGATTCCAGCCGGAAAGTGACCGGGGACCTGACACTGGCAAAAGGCGATCTGCACATCGGCGGGAATACGCTTATTTTGGAGGGGATAATAAATCCGGTTATGGGAAACCTGTCGGGAGGGACCGAATCAGCGCTGGAAATAGAAGGGAATGGAGATGGAACGCAAATCCCTTCGGTTGACTTGCGAAAACTTAAAATTAACAGGCAAACCGGGGCCTGGCTGGCGGGAGTATGCACCATCTACGACTCATTGCACCTGGTCGCCGGAAACCTGATGGTGAACAATCAGACGCTGATCCTGCAAGGCGGGCCGGTAACAGGAGATCCGAATAACCTGATCACCGAACCCGTTTCTAACCTGGTATTCGCGGGAGATCACACAGGAGTGTCTATCCCGGAAAGCATTACCGACCTTAATTACCTGGCCGTTTCAAATCCAAACGGGGTGGTATTACAGAGTGATATATTGCTTAATTCGTCATGTGATGTGACCGGTTACATGATTTGCGGAGAGCATTCCTTATCCGGCAATGCGGGTGTCAATATTTTGCCCGGTGCCCGTTTTGCGACGGCTCATCCGGCGGGGATCTCGGGAACCATCGGCGTCGCTCTGCCATCATTCCTGTCATCGGGTGCAGATTATGAATTCAACGGCAATTATCCACAGGAAACAAATTTCCTGGAGACCTCAACCCCCGGTTTGATAAGAAATCTCATTGTGAATACTGCTGAAGGCATTCCCCTGGTGCTGACCGGGAATATCACCACCAGTGAGGGTGTTCATGTGAGTAGCGGTTCTATTTTGACTATTCCCGATGAAATAACTCTTACTGCCGGGAATCCTGAATGAATAGAGTTTTATTCAAAAACAGGACTTTTCCGGAGCAACTATTCCATTTCCGGGTGTTTGATTAAATGTTTTAAAAAAACATTTTTTGCATGTTGAATTATATATCAACCTAATTTATACTTTTACGTGCCCAAAAACAGCCCCCTGACTGTAAATGAGTATCCTTCATAAGTTTTTCCTTAACCCGATAAACCTATGAATATCAACGCATAACAAATAACAGCAATAAATTTCCATGTTATGTTGAATAAAATTATCTCTTTTCTTCTTCTCATTTTCATGGTACCGCTAATTTCATTAGCCGAATGGATACCGTTGAATAGTTCAAATTCTGCTGATCCCGCAACGCCAAAATTGACGCTTCTCCATCAAAATGCCCGGGAGACAATCATTAAAATTGAACTCTCCGGTTTTGAGATGAACGATTTTATGGTTGGAAGGACGACTTACCAGGCTGTGGATATCCTTTCAGAAGCGTTTACCCATACACCCGGACAGCCGGAACTGCCCTATGTGGCTACTATACTTGCCATTCCTGACCAGGCTTCGGTTCGGGTCGAAGTTGTGGAAACAGGCCAGGAAAGCACATTCAGGAATGTTTACCTGCCGCCGGCAAGGAAAAGCTGGTACGAAGGCGATACGGAGCCCTCATATACCGAGGAATCTAATGCTTACAGAGCGGATAACCTTTACCCTGCTGAAGCCGCAAAGCTTGATCCTCCTGCCGTTTTCCGGGATTTCCGGATTACGCGGCTGAGTGTTTTTCCGGTACGTTACAATGCGGCAAAAAGAGAGCTTTATGTAGCTTCTTCCATAATCGTCAGAGTGGTTTATAGTGATGAAAAGGCAATAAATCCCCGGACAGCGCCCAAAAGGCCCATTGCTCCTTCTTTCGGAAAAGTTTACAGAAGTACCATCTTCAATTACCAGGAGGTACTGAATGAGCAGTACGGCGGGAGGGAAGACGGACGTGACCTGATCCTGTGCATCATGCCTGATGAGTTTTACAATAGTTTCCAGGTTTATGCCGAATGGAAACGGCAGAGCGGAACCGACGTGCATGTCACCAGATTCTCCGATATCGGCGCCAACGCCAATAATCCTGACATCATCAAGAACCATATCGCCGATGCCTACCATAACTGGGAATATCCTCCGACTTATGTACTGATTGTGGGGGATGACGGGGTTTTTCCGAAAAAGATCGTGACCTATCCCGATTATTCGTTTCCCAACGAAGATTATTTTGTGGAAGTAGATGGCAACGACTATTTTCCTGAGATGATGATCGGCCGGTTCACCAACCAGGGGGATTACCGGATGCAGGTGATGATCAATAAATTCCTTCTTTACGAAAAAACGCCCAATACTGTGACCACCGACTGGTTCAAAAAAGGAACGGTATGTTCCAATAATGCATATGAGTCGCAAAAAGAGACCAAACGGTTTGCGGCCGGCATGATGCTGAACTATGGACATTTCACTTCGGTGGATACCTTGATGAGCGACGGTTCGGGATGGGGATGGGACTGCACGGTGAGCCTTGATGATGTGATCGATGCGATCAATGAAGGCCGCAGCTACCTGAATTACCGCGGGGAAGGCTGGACCAGCGGATGGCAGGCCTCCTGCTATAATTTCGAAACATCTGATGTAACCTCATTGACCAACGGAGAGCATTTTACCTTTGTAACCAGCATAGGCTGCGGGGTAGCGATGTTCGATACATGGGGAGCCAATAACTGCTTCGGGGAAGAGTGGATAGAGATCGGATCCCTGACGGCTCCCAAGGGCGGTGTAGCCTTTGTCGGGCCTACTTCCAATACGCATACAACCTATAATAACAAAATCGACAAAGGGATTTATACAGGCATGTTTGCCGAGGATATGGAAACTCCCGGTCAGGCCTTGCTCAGGGGAAAGTTATATATGTATAATGTTTATGGTGATGAATACTATGTTGAATATCATTATAAAATATACTGTATCCTGGGTGATCCCAGCATACATATCTGGAGGGATGTTCCCCTGGCCGTTACCGTTGATTATCCCCAAACCATCCTGGTGGGACAGGACCAGGTGGAGATCACGGTGAATTTCACCGCATCCGGTCAGCCGGCGGCTAATGCACAGGTGTGCCTTACCGGCGACGAGATCTTTGCGACAGGATATTGTGATAGTGAGGGGAAAGTCTACATGGATATTGTCCCGGAGACTCCGGATACTTTAAAACTGACCGTCAGGGGGAAAAATGTTTATCCTTTCCAGGCCGACATCATCGTGATCCAGCCCGAAGAACTCGTTGAGCCGGATGGAGGACCGGCGCTTGACGACCTGGATGGCAACCTCGACGGCCTTATCGACCCAAACGAAAACGGCACAGCCACCTTTACACTGAAAAACTGGGGAAGCCAGACTGCAAACAATGTCATGGCAACACTGACATCGGGTATGCCTGATTATATGCAGGTATTGACCACCGTGCCGGTCAACTACGGAAATCTTGCCTCCGGGGCAAAGATTACAGGAAACCCATTCATGCTGCGGGTTGCTGAAAATTGCCCTGTCGGACAGTTGATCCCGGTTCAGCTGCATGTTACCAGTACCGAAAATTCCTGGGATTACAGTTATGATATTGTTATCAACGGGTGCAATCTTTTGGATGAGGGATTTTATGTGAATGACCAGGGAGCCGCCGAACCGAATTACCGGATGGACCCGGGCGAAACGGTCAAGCTTTTTATAGCCGTTCACAATGCCGGCAATGACCTGGCAAAAGATGTGGTGGGTATTTTGACATCCGATGATCCGTTTATTGATATTGAGGATGGAGCGGGAGCATTTGGAACGATTGCAATCAATGAAACAGCCATTAATTTTTACAATTATTTTGTGGTAAAAATTGACCCTTCCTGCCCGGCTGATTATTTCGCCCAGTTCAACCTTCAATTGACGACTTCCAACGGGAATTATCCATATCAGAAGAATCTCACCCTGAACCTGCCTGTATCGCACCCGGTGCCTTCCGACTACACGGGTCCGGATGCCTATGGCTATTATGCATACTCCAGTGATGATATTTTCGACCAGGCACCCGGTTATACCTGGATCGAAATCGATCAGGCCGGTACACCGATCAATATTTCAGGAATAGGAGATTATACCGAAACAGTCAGTCTCCCCTTTACATTCAAGTATTATGGCGTTGAATATGCCCAGCTCCGGATCAGTACCGACGGCTGGATAGCTTTCGGAAACGGTAACCAGACGGCACCGGTCAACACCACCCTTCCGAACATCGATAATATCAACTGCATGGTGGCCGGTTTCTGGGACGATCTTTATGACGCTGAAACCGTGGAGGGGAATATTTATTATTACAACGATTTCTCCAATCACCGGGTTATCATCGAATGGGACAGCATAGCCCGGAACGATTTCGGTTCCGAACCCAATGTGGAGATTTTCCAGGCGGTGCTTTATGATCCCGATTTTTATCCCACATTGACAGGTGACGGTGAGATCGTATTTAATTACAAACAGGTTCGGGCACCTGAAAGCAGCACCATCGGCATCGAAAACCAGGGGCAGAATATCGGTCTGCTATACCTGTTCAACGACGCCTATAATCCCGGCTCAAATATCCTGAAAAACGAGTTTTCCATCAAGTTCACGACCGAACCGCCGGAAGCCTCAATTATCACCGGGATTGATGACAGGAAAGAGGGATCGATGGAAACGTCGGATCATCTCAGCTGTTTCCCGAATCCGTTCGTGGAGTCGACGCGGATAAGCTATACAATTGACAATCCGGCGGCCGTATCGGTGAAAATTCTCGATGTAGAGGGCAGAACGGTGAGGATATTAAAGAGCGCCCGGCAAAACGCCGGAACCTACGAGATTCTGTGGGATGGATGCAATGATGCAGGTTTACCGGTAAGTGCCGGGGTTTATTTCTGCCAAATAAAATCAGAAAATTTCCGGGAGACCGTTAAATTGTTCTTATTGAGATAGTTCACGTTATTAATGCATAGTTTTTATATTCTTCTTACCCTGGTACTGATGGCAGTCATATTCGGGATCATCGAATATTTTCTGCACCAGAAAAGGATTTCATCCATCCCGATCAGGATCCATGTGAACGGGACGAGAGGGAAATCGAGTGTGACGCGGCTGATCGGGGCAGGGCTAAGGGAAGGCGGAATAACCAATATCACAAAAGTGACCGGAACGTTTCCCCGGCTTATCCTGGAAGATGGCACAGAAACCTACATTCACCGGAAAGCTTCGGCCAATATCATCGAACAATTATCGATCGTCCGGTTTGCCGCATCCCGAAAGGTCAAGGCGCTGGTGATGGAATGTATGGCATTGCAGCCACAATATCAGACGATTACGGAACACCGGATGATTCACTCCAATGTCGGAGTCATGACCAATATCCGGATGGACCATACCGATGTGATGGGCCATACTCTCGGTGAAATTGCTGAGACACTGGGTCGGACCATACCCGCGAAGGAACATCTTTTCACCTCTGAAAACGTGATTCCCGACCTCCTGAAGAAAATGGCCGATAAACGGAATACCGTGACCCATTTTGTGGATCCGGAAATTGTTTCGCATGAGGAGATGCAAGGTTTCAGGTATATTGAACACCGGGAGAATGTTTCGCTGGCGCTGGCCGTTTGCCTGCATGCCGGCGTCGATAGGAATACGGCGTTGCAGGGGATGTACAAAGCTGTTCCAGATGCGGGCGCCCTGATGGTTTTCAGGGTGGAAGCCTTCCGGAAAAACCTGGTCTTTTACAATGCCTTTGCCGCCAATGATCCCGATTCCACCTTCCTGGTCTGGCGGAAGATCAGCGATGAAACGGGAATGGAAGGGAAACGGATCGTGTTGCTGAATACCCGGCAGGACCGGCTGTACCGGGCAGAGCAACTGGCCGGCATGGTGGCTTACCGGCTCGAAAAGGAGGTCGATTATCTTGTGTTGATCGGGCAATCGACCGATGTTGTGGAGAGCATGGCCATTCGCTATGGCATTCCTGCCCGGAAAGTCGTAACGGTCGGATGGACAACATCGGAAAATGTTTTCGACCGGTTGCTGGCTCTGACCGACCACACGGCCACCATTGTTGCGATCGGCAATATGGGCGGAATGGGATCGGGTCTCGTCGAATTCTTTGAACACAGGAGTATATAATTTATGATTGAATTAGCCATAACCCTTGGCCTGGTCCTCAGCCTTCTTTCATACGAAGTATTCGGACTGGCGGCCGGCGGGATAGTCGTTCCGGGCTATATCGCCCTGCAACTGTCGCACCCCGACCGGCTTATCGGAATCCTGGTGGTCAGCCTGGTGACTTACCTGATCATTAAAGTGCTGGGCAATTACACCTTTTTGTATGGCAGGCGCCAGATGGTCCTCAGCCTGTTGATCGGTTGTTTGCTGGCTATTTTCACCCGGCATTTCCTGACCTTTAACCTGGGAAGCTCAACGCTTGAACTCGAAGCCGTCGGCTGGGTCATCCCGGGGCTGATCGCCCACTGGTTTGCCAAACAGGGAATCTTCAAAACGATCAGCGTACTGTTTGTTTCATCCGTACTCGTCCGCCTGGTTCTTATCCTGATCTTTGCGGGCGCTTTACTGCCCAAATAGGAGGTGATATGTTTAAATTCAAAGCAACTTCGAACCTCGTGCTGGGCCTCCTCTTCCTTCTGGCTTTGCTGGCTTTTATCGCAGTGGAGAATGGAAAGAAAGATGTCAAACAGGATTATTACAATGAAAAACTTGAGGCAGCCCGGCTCTCCCAGGCTGCAGCCGGTCATATCAAACAATATCGCCTGCAGAAGGGTGTTTTTCTGGATGATGTGAATGATCCCAATCAAACGGCCCTGATCGGACAGGAATACACCATGATCACGACCGACCAGGGAAATGTCGAATCAAAATTATCTGCTACCAACCCGAACTTTGCCGCAGTGATTGTTCAGTTGCTGAAAGAGGCGGGGCTGGAAGAAGGCGATCCGGTGGCCATAGCATTCTCGGGGTCTTTCCCCGGGATGAATATCTCCGTAATGGCGGCCATTGAGACGCTCAAACTGCAACCAACCGTGATCACCTCTGTCGGGGCATCCAATTTCGGAGCCAATGATCCCTATTTTACCTGGCTCGATATAGAGACACTGCTGAATGATGCAGGCATTTTTCACTACAAATCGGTAGCCGCTTCCATCGGCGGCGGGAATGACATCGGCCGGGGCCTGAGCCCCGAAGGCCGGAATCTTATCATTAGCGCCATTGAAAGGAACCGGGTTGAATTGATTAATGAGAAACACCTCGAAAACTCCATTGCCAGGAGAATGGAAATTTACGAGCAACAGGGCAAAAAGAATGCAGCCAGGGCGTTTATCAATGTCGGCGGAGGGATAGCCAGCCTCGGCAATACGGTAAATGGGCAGCTCATCCCTTCGGGGCTTACCGAACGCCTTCCCATGAGCAATTACCCGTTGCACGGTGTGATCATCCAGATGGGCCGGAAAGGGATCCCCATCATTCACCTGCTGAACATCGACCAGCTGGCAGCAAAATACGGACTGCCGGCCAATCCGGTGCCCATGCCGGAACCGGGTGAAGGAGGCATTTTCATTCAGAAAAAATATGATCTCGTTGTAACGACTATTGCTCTGGCCATCCTCGTCACCGTCATCATTTTTGTTTACTTTGCGGAACGAAAACGGCACCAGCTGGGAACGGATGTTGTGCCTGTCGTTCCGGGACAGAGGAAGCAGCAGGCTGAAGATGAGATGATTGAAGAGATATGATGGTCGATTGTCGATGGTCGATGGTCGATTTTCGATTTGTATTGAGAGTTTTATTTGATAGTATGATGATTAAGAAATTTGGAGTTTTCGGTTTTTTATTGCTTTTAACCGGCAGTATCTGTGCCCAGACGGAATCGAAGACCATTAAGCCTTCGGGATTTGTGAAGAAGATTACGACTGTGAGCGCCGGGAAGAACAGGAGCTATTATGCGCTGAGTTATGCCGATGCGGCAATGGTTACCGTCCAGGGGCCGGGGGTGCTGAAAGTCCATACCCGTGCGCAGTTCCGGCCGGGCGACCAGGTCCAGGCACGCTATACGGTTATCTATACGGTCGATGGCGGGACTCAAAAAAGTGTCTCGGTTTCAGGGATCGAACGTTCACGGAATGCAACCTACACCGATGGCACCCTTGGCGTCCCGGGGGAGCTGAAAACATTCGAAATCGAACTTTCGCGGGGATTTCATACGGTTGAATTCCGGTTGAAGGATATTACCGCCAATGTGGCTGCCCGGTATGTTTTTACCCCCGCTAAGCTGAAAAAGCAGGATTGGATGGCTTTTTCCCCCCTGCGCCCTTCCGAGCCCGTCGATCTCATCTCCCGTGAAACCACCACGCCTTATTACCGGTTTACAGCAGAGAAACCGCTGCGTGTTGAGATCATCGGCCCGACCGAATTGCGCGTCCTGATCCGAACGGAGCACCATTTTGGGATGAAAGGACGGATCAATTACAGGGTCCAGGTCAGGGAAAACGGATCGGTCATCAATACCTACCAGTTGAACAGCAAAGTGTCGGATGTAGCCGTTTATAAAGATATCGACAATCTCATCCCTGGAACGGCCTGCGAATTTGTTATCCTGATCCCCGACGGAAAACATCTATATGAAATCTGCCCGCTCGACCAGGATAAAAATTCTTTGCTCGGACGATTGCTGATTCCAGGGAAAGATGTCGGACTCGAAGAATAAAAACAACTGAAAATGAGAATATTCATACAGAAATATTATCGATGCTGCTTACCTACCTACTTTCTGATCATACTTTTTTTAGTATTCGGAATGCAGACCGCAGCCGCGCAAAAGAAATCTTCCAAAAAGGAGAAACATTTCGAGGCCGAGATTAAATTCGGCTCGATGTACGACGACAATATCCTGAAATATTCCGGCAAGTATATTGATCGTTTCATCAATCGCCAGGATTCCGGCAGGTTTCACATCAAGACATACGATGATATCGTGTTCATCACGGCTGCCGACCTGTCTGCAACATACCGGATCTTCAAAGACCTTAAAACCCGGATCAACGGAAGCATTTACAGTAACATGTATGCCACCAACGGCGTGAAAAACTGGTATTATTTCACCCTGGGGCTCACACAAAATGTCACCAAGAAAGCCAGCTTCAGGGTTTCCTACTCTCACATTCCCCGCTTTTATGTGAGGCACTTTAGGGATGCCGACCGGGTGGAGATATACGGCTATACCCCGGAAACTTTCGTCCCTTTCTCTTTTGCAAAGGATAATTACGGTTTCTGGTTTCAGAACACTTTCCTGAAAAGCACCCGGGTAAGATTATCGTTCGACCTGGCCCGTTATTTTCATAATAAACATTATACGGAATATGACTGCAACAGCTATATTTTCGGGATTTCTGTTTCGCAACCGCTTCACAAAAAGGTGAAGATCGAAGCAGCTTACGAGTTCGAACATTCTGACGCCAAAGGTTACGACGAACCGGGCGAGACCCGGGAAACAGCCGACGATGCCGATGCCACCTACAACGAATACGCCTTTGCCCTGGGACTGAACTGGGAGCTTCCGAAAATCCGAAAGAAAACGCATGAAATCGATTTGAATGCCACCTATCAGAACCGGGTCTATTTTTCGGAGCATTTCCTGGAGGAAGATCCCGAACATACCGGGAGGGTGGATGATGTCGTCCTGGTTACAGCCAATTATAACCTCCAGGTGAGCAAGTCATTCACTTTAGGGGCTTTCTATAAATTTTTCATGAGGAATTCCAATTCGTCATCCGAAATCAACAGCGAGTATTTATCCGAAGAAAAAGACTACCGCCAGGACCAGGTTGGCTTGCAGGTAGTGTATAATCTCAAGTTTTAAATTGATTAAACTATGAATAAAAACCTGTTATTATTTGTTTCCGGCGTCATTTTACTGGCCGGATGCGGCAAACCGAAAGATCCCGAATCGCTTACACCGTCCGATGGTGGGTACAAGATCGTCAGCCGGATTGCGTCGTCGGGATTTTCAAACGACGTCGTTAAAAAAGATAATCTTCTCTACATTGCCCAGGGAGAAGGGGGATTGCTGATTTACGATATTACAAATCCGGCCGTTCCTTCCTTCATTTCGCTTACAACGGATAAGCTTCGGGGTTATGCCGGGAAGATCGCTATCCGCGACAGTGCGGTTTATCTGGCAGCTAATACATTCGGCATCAATGTGGTAAATGTCAGCCAACCCGATACACCGAGGGTAGCCATTACCAACCTGGGCGTCAAACCGGCACGGAATTTCCACATCATGGGGCATTACCTGTTCACCGCCATCAGTGAACAAGGAGTGGGTATCGCTGAAATCAGCTATCCGACCGAGCCCGACGTCCGCGGGCAGTTTGCAACCATTGGCTATGCTTACGGGCTGGCCACCTCATCGGATTCCAACTACCTTTTCGTTGCCGGCGGGGAAATGGGATTGACGATTTACAATATTTCCGATTTCCAGGAGGGTTATGGCATCTATCCCAAAGCCGGCTGGTGCGATACACCGGGCGATGCCGAAGCGATTGTTCTGGACGAGAACCGGTCGCTCGCTTTTATGGCATGCGGCACCTCCGGCCTGCAGATCCTCGACTATTCCGACACAGCCGGTGTATTTGTGGCCGGAGTTTACGACAGCGCCGGATATGCCAAAGACCTTTACCTGGATGATAATAAGATCTATATGTCGGCTCAGCTTGGCGGAATGCAGATCATCGATGTGACCAATCCGGCGGCGCCAAAGCTGATCGGCGCGGTCAAGACAAAATATGCCCTGGGTATCGACGCCGATGACCAGTATATCTATCTGGCCGATGAAGATGAAGGGGTGTTGATCATTAGCATTCCTTATGGCCTTGATTAATTCAGCACCGGGACCATCGCGTTTCGATTACATCGACCAGGTCCGCGGCCTGGTAGTGGTCCTGATGCTGCTCGACCATTGTTCCTATTATTTTAACTCCGTCTGGGACCAGATCGATCCGCTGGATCCGCTTTTCGACAGCTGGCCCCAGTTTGCCCTTCGCTACGCCTCCTATCTCTGTGCCCCCGGGTTCCTGATCCTGGCAGGGGCCATGGTCTGGTGGTCGTATACAAAACAAATCGAAAAAGGGATCGAAAGGAAAAAGATCATCCGGCAGATCATGATCCGGGGGTTATTCCTGGTCGTGCTGCAGGTTACCTGGGTCAACTCCTCCTGGGGAGGATTCAGCGAATTCAAACCGGGCCACCTGGGGATCATCGCCTGCATTGGAATCTCGATGATCCTGCTCGCCCTGGTCATCCGGTATCATTGGATGGTCAGGGCCGCACTGGGACTGCTGATCCTGGCCCTCCACCCGCTTTTGCTCCGCATTCCGTATGATCCGGCAACAGGTTGGCAGGAAGCCCTGATGCAGACCTTTATCGATGCGGGGGAGTTTAACAAATACCCGGTCATCCCCTGGTTTGCCCTTGCCCTCCTGGGATCGGCCATGGCCAGCGGATGGCTGCAGGCCTGGAAAAGCGACCGGGCAAAGATATCCTGGAGCTTCGGTATCGGAGCGGCAGCAATTCTGCTGGCCCTCCTGGTTCGGATGGGCAGGGGCTACGGCAATATTTTCCCATTCTCCGACCCCGGTTCCTATTCCTTCTTCTTCGATCAGAAATATCCGCCAAGCCTCTTCCTGAACCTCTGGTTCTTCGGATGGGTGCTGGTCATCACCGGAATCTTCTTAGCCATCAATAAAATCTCCCCGAAAATTCTTTACTTTTTCGCCATTCCCGGGCGCGTGGCGCTGTTTTTCTACGGAATGCACATCGCCATCATGGGGATTTTTATCAAACGTATTGATTTCCTTTACAGGGATGGCGGGGTCACCGAAACATTAATCGCATTCGCTGTAATGATGGTCGTGATGATCCCCCTTTGCCTGTGGTTCTATAACGTGAAAAAAAGAAGCAGGAACTGGGTGGTGAGGATGATAT
>ENA-UOWO01003109-UOWO01003109.1-activated-sludge-metagenome-genome-assembly--contig:-NODE-3109-length-19640-cov-10.551238_pt1 | contig 19640 bp, 21 predicted proteins | sample MGYA00238148_ERZ761564 | MGnify/ENA primary metagenome ERZ761564 (study PRJEB28885, sample SAMN05720194) | activated sludge metagenome | isolation source: Anaerobic digester | place: USA... | reverse complement strand
AGAATGGCGTATTATAGCACAAAATGAGAGTTTTGTCAAACTTGGGGGTGTGGTGAATTGAGTTTTTGGAATAAAAAACCAGCGGTTAGGCTGGTCGAGGTGTCGGATGACAGGAGTATATATCGCTATGGCTTTGTCAGCAGAAATTCAAATTGGTGGAGAATCAACCACATTCGGTCGTCATTTTTGATCCTCTCGAGTACGGTTATTTGTTGATTGAGCTGGAGAATATATTCGCGTAGGGTGTCCGGAAGTAAAATATTCTGGATGACCGCATCTACGCTGTAGCCTGAGGCTGGGTCGGTGTCTTGTATCAGTCGGCCTATTTCTTCTGTGACGCAGAAGAAGCCGGCTTGGGTACAGAGCGCCCCAACATCATACAGTTTTCGACGAAGTTCTGGGGCTTTGACCGCTTTGTACTTGAGGGATCCTTGGATTTTCTCCAGAGAAGCTTGGATTTGCGTCAGCATGCCTAGTCTGTGGACAATGGCGCTAGCTAGGATGGTTTCGTATTCTTCGTACCCCTCTTCTTCGGCTTTGCTGACTCGGGTGTTGAGTTTTTTTCTCATTTCAAAACTCCTGATGTTTTTTGTTCATAATGTACAACCGACATATACCCATGGTTAGGTAATATGTCGCGCCAGAACAAAAATACACCAAAATCGGTGTCTCGTCAACCCCTTATTCTTTTCAGACTTTGTAGAAGTAAATTAGGCGGCCGTCTTGTTTGATTATATTTTCTGGCCTCCAATTCGGTACGGAGAATGTATAACTAACCAGGATTGTGCCGGGTCGGCATTCCGCATGAATTTTTTCGCCCAATTTCACCATCATGCCGGGGAGTAGATAACAATATATCAAATCCGCTTCTTGCAGACTGACTTTGAACATGTTTTGAAAGCGAATTTCAACTCGGCTATTTTTCAATCGGAGAAAGAGTTTGGAAATTAGAAAGGGGATCGGTGAGTATTCAAGGCCAATTAATTTTACATCGGAGAATTTTTTTTCGACCATGCGCAGAAATTTCGCACTGCTAGAACCGAGTTCATAGATTACTTGGTTTGGTTGGGGGCTGATGTTCTCCAAAATTGTATCGAGAGCAGTCTGTCGGCTCCCGACGAGAGGCGCAAAACCGCGGAAAATAATATTAAAAAAATCCGTCATTATCAGAATGGAAAATAACAGTAGGATTATGTCTATGATGACTAGGAGTATCATGTGAGAGTGGCACGGGCGGAGGGAATCGAACCCCCACCAATGGTTTTGGAGACCATTGTTCTACCACTAAACTACGCCCGCATTTATTTTTTAACTGTGGATATTATACTATGGTATTTCGTTTTTGACAAGATCCTTTGTTCGAAATCAAAAAAGTGGTATAATATACTAGATTTTTCAAAAACTTATGCCTGTCAATAATAATTCCGCCCACGTCGTCGCTGTCGATATGGGGTATGGTCATTTGCGTGCGGCTTATCCGCTTCGTGATATTGCTGTCGGTGGGAAAATTATCAACGCTAATTCATACGCTGGTATTCCGAAACGTGATTATCGCGAATGGAATGGGACGAGGCGTCTGTATGAGTTTGTTTCAAGCCACAAAGATTCTCCGATTTTCGGACAGGCGGCTTTTGCGGTAATGGAGAAAATTCAAAAGATTGATGATTTTTATCCCGCTCGTGATTTATCTCACCCTTCTTATCAGGTGCGTGTTATCTATTCTCAGATTAGGAAGGGCTGGGGGAGAGATTTGGTTTTGAAATTAAATCGTGACCCGCATCCGCTTATCACCACATTTTTCGCGCCTGCGTATTTCGCAGAGGAGCATGGTTTCAAAGAAGATATTTTCATGGTTTGTTGCGATGCGGATGTCGCTCGAGCTTGGGCGCCGATGAATCCGAAAAAATCTCGTATCCAATATCTTGTGCCGAATCGTCGTGTGAAGGAGAGGCTTCTGCTCTATGGCGTACGCGAAGAAAAAATTTTTGTCACTGGGTTTCCTTTGCCAAAAGAAAACATTGGTGGAAAGAAACTAACTGTTTTGCGCGAAAGCCTCGCCAAACGTCTCTCTGTGCTCGATCCACACCATCGTTTCCGTCATAAATACCGCCACACTCTCGAGGAAGTGTTGGGAGATGAATTTCGGCATGTGGATGAACCAGCCTCGCGTCCGCTCACGATCACTTTCGCGGTCGGTGGCGCTGGTGCTCAGCGCGAGATTGGTCGCACGATCGTGCATAGTCTCCATAGTGAAATCAAAAAAGGCACTGTGAAGATAAATCTCGTGGCTGGGGTGCGCAATGATGTGTATCGGTATTATTCGGAGTTTTGCAGAGAGTGTCGCCTCACGCCAGAACGTGATGTGAGTATTTTGTATGCCGAATCGAAAGAAGAATACTTCAAAAAGTTTAACTTGCTTTTGAATAATACGGATATCCTCTGGACCAAGCCGAGCGAATTATCTTTCTATGTCGGTCTCGGTTTGCCGATTATTATCGCGCCTCCGGTCGGATCACAAGAACATTTCAACAAACAATGGTTGCATGCGATTAGCGCTGGTGTGGACGAAGAGGATCCTCATTTTACCAATGAGTGGCTGTTTGACTGGCTCGAGTCTGGCTGGCTCGCCGAAGCCGCGATGAAAGGCTTCCTCGATGCGCCGCGTAATGGCGCCTATCACATCGAAGAAGTTGTGCTTCATGGTCGTCGTAGTGAAATCGAAATGACTCATTTACTCTAAATCTATGTTTTGGCTATTGTGTGCGTTTTTGGGCTATTTTCTACTCGCGGTTGTTTTCATAATGGACAAAAAAATTGTCACGAAATCGGTCTCGTCTCCACTGGTGTACACTTTTTATACATGCCTCTTCATGTTTCTTGTGATTTTGGCTTGGCCATTTTTCGGCTTTCCACTACTTTCAGGAATTGATTGGTTGTTCGCGGTAGTGTCGGGTGTCGCTTATGGGCTAGCATTGCTCGGGCTCTATGCGGCGATCAAAGTGGGTGAAGCTTCACATATTACACCTTTCAATGGCGCCTGTGTCACACTCGCAGTATTTGCCCTGGCTCTGGTTTTCCTCGGTGAGAGACTTACTTCGATGCAGATTGTCGGTATGGTGGTCTTGGTTTTTGCGTCCATATTGCTTTCGGCCGAAAAAAGTCGTCGGCATAGCGGTTTTCATATTGGATTTGTGTGGGCAATATTGTCAGCGGTATTTTTTGCGGTTTCACATGTGACAGCGAAATATCTATATGGGCAGTATGATTTCGCGAACGCATTTATTTGGACGAGGTTTTTCATGGGTGTCACTGCACTTCCGCTTTTATTTGCGCCAGCGGTGTGGCGGAGTTTGTTCCATCGCGGTCATCAGAAAAAAAATACTTCGACTTCGGTCTCAGTGCGCCATCCGATTCTGTATGTAATTTCCGATAAACTGCTGGCAATCGTCGCGGTGGTATTGATTCAGTACGCGATCGCGATCGGTTCGGTGACTCTCGTGAATGCGCTTTCAGGTGTGCAATATGTTTTATTGTTTGTTTTTATTTTTCTTTTGTCCAAGTTTCGTCCGAAATTTTTCAAGGAATTTTTTACACATCGAGAATTGGTCGTGCAGACGATTGCGATTTTACTTGTAGCGATCGGCACGGCATTTTTTGCATTTTAGCGTGCCCTACGAAGCCCCGCCTCTCGCGAGAGGTGGGGTGAAGGAGGGCGGATAGTATAATTATATGCATGTACTCTGGAATTTTATTAAGTATTTCCTCGTGATAATTTTCGCGATGATTTTATTCGTGTATGTGATTGTTTGGATAATGTCATTTCGAACATATCCGGTCGAATACGGTTTGACATATAATTATCGCCATGCGGAATATTTGGGTTTGGATTGGCGGGCGACTTATGAAGAAATGTTGCGTGATTTGCGACCGAAATATTTGCGCTTGACGGTCGCGTGGAACGACATTGAAAAAGAACCGGGGAAGTTTGATTATGCGGACATGGATTTCCTCATGGATCGGGCGCGTGATTATGGTGCGAAAGTGACTCTCGTCGTGGGGCAGAAAGCACCTCGTTGGCCGGAGTGTCATGTGCCAGAGTGGGCGAATTCTCTCGCGAATACCGACTACCGAAAGTCATTGTCGCTCTATGTGAAAAATACGGTGGAGAGATATTCGAAACATTCTGCGCTCGAAATTTGGCAAGTGGAAAATGAACCATACATCAAATTTAAGTTTGGTGCGTGTTTGGGTTTCGATGAGGAAATTGTTGCAGAAGAAATCGCGCTTGTAAAAAATTTGGATCCAAAGCACGAAATAATTGTCACGGATAGCGGGGAATTATCTGATTGGCGTGAGGCCGCGAGCGCGGCAGATAAATTCGGAGTGACTCTGTATCGTCGTGTACGTACGCCGAATAATTACATTTGGAATTATTCGTGGATTCCAGCTGGTTGGTACACTTTGCATGCATTTCTGGTCGGGAGGAATCCAGCCGATATGTACATTATGGAACTACAAGCGGAGCCTTGGTTTTCGGACGCGAGTGTGATGGATACGCCACTTGCCATTCAATACCGTACAATGAGTTTGAAATATTTTGAAAAAAATCTCGATTACGTCACACACATCGGTACACCGCGAGCATATTTGTGGGGAGTGGAATGGTGGTATTGGATGCGAGACAAGCAAAATGTCACTGGTTTTTTGGATATGGCGCGTGAAGCTTTGCGGAAATAATATAAAAAATACCGCGCCGAGGGGCGCGGGTAGGTGTGGTAGGGTGACATCCGTGTGTCAGCCCTCGATTATTTGTGCCAGTTCTTTGATGCTGGTATGGATATTGTCCATCGCTTGGGTTTCGCGTGTGTGTTGGAAAAAGGGTGTTTGATAGATAGTGGCATTACGTAGTAGCTCGCGTAATTCGTTTCTTCGTTCGATTGCGCATCTTCGCTCATCTCCGAAACTTCTTTCTATTTTCAGACGTCCTTCAAATTCTGAAAATACGCGGGATCCTTCTCCGAGATAGGCGATGCTCACATCTTGCATCAGGGCATGAGCAGGGTTCGTGTAGCGAGAATGTCCGGCTGTCGTTTGGATGAGATCGGTAATAACCTTCACTTTGTCCGCACCTGTTTCTATCCGGGTGAGGATGACTCGGGCTTCGACACAAGATGCTGTGGCAGTTGGTCGGTATCGGTGTAGGAACCAAGCCATTCGGAGTTCATCTATCTGCGTGAATTTGGTCTGGCTGGTTCCGCGATTGATGTATCCGCAATATTCGTTGATTCGAGCCAGACCGTATTCCAGCCACTGGAGGTTAAAAAATTTCCTCTGGGGTTGTAGGTATTGTCCGACAATTCCTCTGAACTCCGCCTCCACTAAATTCGACGGAATCGATGTGCGAGGTGAAAGAACTGTTTTTGTCACCGCACTGAAAGTTTCGAAAAGATCAAGATACTTTGATTCCATTTCCACTTCCATGTTTCCTCCTTTTGCGTTTTGGCGCAGTTTTTGGTGTTTTCAAAGCTTGGGCATTTTATTATATTCAAACATTCTTGTCAACTCTCAGCTCTTTCTTTTTGAAAATTTGCAAAAAAATAACCACCGGCTTCAAACACTTTTACAAGGTTGAAAACGGTGGCTGTGGGGATCCTGCTTAGTCGGGATCCTTTTGTTCGAGCTTACGAAAGTTGAATTCATCGATCATTGGGTGATTTGGTGACATGTCGAGACTAAATGCCATTGGAGCAAGGACGTCCTTGAGTTCCTTTATGGACTTTCTACCAAACCCAAAACCTCGTCGTTGGGTTGGTTTCATCAGGGTGACTTCGCTAAACTGCACGAGATCACCAATGAGGCGAATTCCAGCATTTTTCAGCAAGTTCCCAGTCCGAACCGAAAGTTCAAGTTCAGTGACGGGGCGAAGCAGGTTCGGAGCGTGTGGGGTCGGAAGTTTTTCCGCATCATCGGATGGTTCGGCTTTTTGGAAGTTATCTCCTTCGTTCATCGAACGACGGTATTCTTTCCAGCACTCGGGTTCTCGTTTTGGCGCCTCCCACAGGGAAGGAATCATCATCCACGCGTGAATCCCCATGTTTTCGTAATGGCTGTGCAACGAACTCTGAAAATTCCTTCTGTGGTAAATTTCGTTGATTTTTCCCCTCATGTGGCGAATAGCTTCTCGAGGTCGTGGTAGTAGGGGGTGTCCACATAGGATCAGCTGTCGGGCTGTAACCGAATTCGTCGAGTATTTCAATTATCCTCAGCACAGCTTTTGCATGGTGGAATTTCGAAATACTTCGTTGGTACGCTCTGAAGAAAGCGAAAAACTCTCCCAAGTAGACGACCCCGTATTTTTCGAAAAAGATCTTGTCCAGTTTCTTTATGGGCAGATCGCCGATTCGCAGAGAAAGAACGATGTTGCCGGTGTCCATTTCTAGTACTCCTCGTAGGTTGTAAAGCATCCCTGAAATAGGGAATCTGAACCTATTTAAGCACAAAATATGGTGTTTGTCAAGAGGTGGTTAAAATATCGAGATCAGTTTTTTTAGAATGTTTGCGTTGTTCTAGCTAGTTCTTTGTAATGTATCTCTAAGATAAAAAACGACCCAATCGCAATGATTGGGTCTTTGAATGTTCAGACTTACATGTGCCTATAGGCCAGTTGATACCCTCCTGTGTGGAGTGCACTGACGAAGGCGGTCTTTTTGGATTCAGCATCGTGGAAGTTGAATTTCGCGGTCTGCGAGTTTGGGTCAATGTAGTTGACCTTTATGAACACTTTCTCCGGAGAAAATATCTTCTCCAATCTCGTGACATTGTAGGTGTAGCCTTCCATTATCACGAAGTTGAGTGTCACAAGCTGGCCTCGCCAGTGATTAGCCATATCGCCGATTTCTTCCAAACGCATCATCCGAATCTTTGGGCTCAGATAATTTCGCTCATTATCGTCGGTGGTGTGACAGGAAAACTGTAGCCGTATATTGACTCCTTCATCTTGCAGTCTTTGTAGTTCTCCGAAGAAATCCTCTTCAACCCTCGGTGCCGCTGTGGAAACCACCATCATCGCATCAGGGAAATCTACCGCCAATTTTCGTAATGCGAGTACTACGTTGCGAGCGTTCAGCAACGGATCACCCATCTGCTTGAGTGAAATCTTCAGTGTGTCGCAGCTTTTTGAAGGGTTGTTGGCAAGCAGAAATTTAACCTGCCCACATAACTCTTCTGGGGACAATCGCCGGTAACGACCATACTTGTTGGTAAAGCAGTATCGGCAACCGACCTGACAGCCGGATGAAACAGAAATCCCCAGCTTCCGCGTAACACCACTGTCTTCTCGAAGTAGTGTGTCAGCGGCGAGAATGCGGAAGTCATCTGCTGTTCTCAGGAAATAACCCGTTCCGCCTTTTATACTACCTCGTGATTCCAGCGTTAGAAGATTCATGAAGCCCTCCTTAGTCGATTGCTTTGAGAATATCCAAGGCCAACATGAGCGGCCCCTTGTCGAAGCAGATGTCATCACCGATCATGAGAGTTTTATATCCCATTAAACGGGAACATTCGATGTCGGTGATATCACTGCATGTCGGCCTAGAGCTTTGGCGAAGCGATGTGAGAATTCGCGAAGCCAAGATTGCTTGCGGGTCAGCCTTGATGATCTTTCTTGTTGCTTTGATGATGTTGTCGGGTCGGTCGATGCCGATTTCGACATAAAGGTCTCCGCGCGCAGCCATCAGTGAAACTTGCGGATTGGTTGCGAATTTTTTCGGAAACGATTCGGTAGCCCAAGTGATACCTTTTCGTGACTCAATCTTGGCTAGCACCTTGGCGTCCGGATCAAGGTCGAACAAATCGGAAATGTCACTGTCCTGCTCCACGTACGAAAGCATGTAGGTGTGAATACCGACTTTCTTTGCTGCTTCGATGAACTCTCGGTCGGTTTCGGTAAGGTAGCCTTCGATTTCCAGACTCGGGTCGAGTATATTGATCGATTCTCCTCCACCGACCACCCGCTTCGGTCCGTCGAGCATGATGAGCCGATTTCCGTCGATGATGTCGGCGATATATGCCGAATCATAGCCGTCCTGCATGTAGCATTTGACAGGCCCTTTCGACAAGTCGAGCTTGATCTTGTGGGTAATGGTCAGTTCTGCCCACGGCGGTGTTTTGATCACCCCGTGAGTTCTTGGGCACGAAGGGTCGAGCGAAAAAGTAGTGTCACCAACGACGATTTTCCTGGGACGCTCAGGGGCGTCGAAGAAAAAACCGTGCGAAGTGCGAATTTGGCGGCACTTGAGGTCGATCCAAATATCCTTTTCGCCAACCGCTTTTTTCAGCCGTAAAAGTCCTTCTTCCAGTGGCCTTCTCATCGGCATGACGGTGTTGAGCCGGACACCCGAAATTACTGGGTGTCCGACTACGTCTGCTAGAAAAGGGCTGAGAGGGTGAATCGTTGATATTGCTTTCATGGATTATCCTCCCAATGATGTTAGACGAGTTTCCGGCTGCGCATAGATTTGCCTCCACCGGATTCTTCATCACCAGCTCTGACACCTTTGCCAGAGGTCATTTTGCCTGAAGTTTCCTTGACTGATTTCAGTGAATCACCAACGCGGGAAACTCGATCCGGCTTGTCGGAGTGCCGTGCGGATGAACGCATTTCGAAGTCTTTGTACTCGCCGAGTTCTCCGGCCACTATACCGATGAGAACCTCGACGATGTCACGAACCTCGTCGATCTTGATGAAATGCTGTTCACCAACAAGCTTCGTCCAGTAGTCCTCGTATCTGCCTTTGGCGGACACAACGTAGACGCGGAATTTTGCCGTAAGCTGTTTGAAGATTTTTTCGATACTAATCGGCTTGTTGATCACGTCGCCGGTGTAGGCCTCGATTTCTGCCGGAATCACACTACCGTGATCGGGCGCGTCAAGGATAAACATCAGGATGGGCTTGACGGCGTTCGGAATGTCACAGTGGTGCAGATAGTAGTATGCTGCTACTGCGTATGACTCTTCAGTGTCCCCACCATCGCCTTCGGCATAAAGCTTGCTGAGGTGCTCGTCGAGAGCTGGGCCAGAACCGAATTCACGAACCTGCAGGCCGTGCGCGTCGCATCTGGTGTCACCGACGAAACAGAAACTGATCGCATATTTCGGTGCGTAGCGCTCGACTTCTTTGCCAAACAGTGCCAGCTTCTCACGGATGATTTCTGGCCAGTCACCCATCGAACCGGTGTGATCACAGATCACGCCGATGGGGTGGGTACTGTCTGTGGAAATCGTCAGACCGATCGGACGCGGAGTTGCTCCGGGCTTCGGTTTCGCGAAACGCGGCTTCGACGCGCTCGAGGAGCTTGATCTGCTTCTCGAACCGCTGCTGGCCGGTTTGCTTTTGGTTGTGGATCTCGGTGTCGATGAGGGCTTAGGACTTCTGTACGCAGCACGCGCCGATTCGAAGCCTTTTCCATCTGTAGACGACATTCCTCCGCCTGTTCTTTCTTCTTCCCAACTGTAAGCCATGATTTCCTCCTTTTTACTCATTTAATAATGAGTTCCTTGTTACTTGTCCTACTTCCAAACACTATTTCCCGTAAATTACTAAGTTCTTCTGCGAGCGCCACTACGTCATTGGGACGCTTGAGTGGGTCGTGTCGCACCATCTGCATGAAAAAGCGCTGTAGCTTTTCCGGTACGGATGATGGCATGGTAAGCGAGCCGAGATTCCCCCCGAGGGCGAAAATCATACTTACACCCAAACAGTAAATATCTGTTTCTGGTATCGGAGGCTTACCTTCGAATTGTTCTGGAGCCGCAAAAGCTGGTGTGTAGCCCGGACACTTCGTGAAGCGATTGGGGAATGCGGTCGAAAGACCGTAGTCTACCAATACTGCGTTGTGCCGTTTCGGTTGGATAATCGTATTCTGTGGCTTCACATCTCCGTGGACGATGTCATAGGAATGCAGATAGCGTAATGCACCAAGCACGCGCAGGGTCATCCAGCAAACATGCCCAGGGTCGATTCCGTCCGGATAATCTTCAGTTTTGACCTTGAAGAGATCCTTACCGGGGATGTAACTCATTACCATTGCAATACTGCCGTCGTCTAGCCGGAAAATATCCTTGAGAGTCGGCAGAGAATGGTGATGGATGTCCCACAGAAGTTTTGCTTCTTGAATTAGCATTGCAGCATCTTTTTCGGAAAGATTGATATTCTGCTTGATGCAAGCAGGCAGCCCGAAAACGATGTGCTCTGCTAGGTAAGTGTAGGCAAAGCCTCCTTCACCGATTTGTTTCAAAACGTAGTAATTTCCTATTTTTTTCTTTTTTCCATCCATTTTATACCACCCCCTTTGTTTGGTTCGGGTTACTCGCCACGGTACAATCTTTCGTATAGGATAGGATCGAGATCTTTTTCGCGTATCATGTCCTCCATCTTTTGAATGTTGTAAAAAACGCGACGCAATGTAAAAAACGTCGAATCTCCATCAATTTCAATTATGCCATAGGAAGCACGGCAGTCATCGTCCCTAGGCTGTCCGACACTCCCGACATTGATGATATACTTTTCATTTTTGTCGAGGTTCATTCGGTCAGGTAGGTACTCGTAAAGGCCATGGTTACTTCCGTAGACCAAGGGCACATGGGTGTGACCCAAAACGCAGATATTGGTCGGGCAGTTTTCAAGCTCTTGCTTAATAACGCCTTCTTTTTCTACATACGTCCACTCTTTGTCAGGAATGGCAGAACCGTGAGCGATGGTGATCTGGAGTTCTTCTATGGTCTGCACTGGCTGAAGGGTGAGCAAAAACGACACTTCTTGATCACTGAGCTTTCCGCGAGTAAATTCAATCGCACGGAAGGCAAGATCGTTCAGGGCCTCTCTGGCCGCTTCAATGGTGTCGATTACTGCCTGCTCGTGGTTTCCACTAAGAATGACCTTGGCCAGTTGTCTCACAAATGTGAGGCATTCGGACGGATAAGGACCATAGCCAACAATATCACCGAGGCAAAAAACGGTAGTAATGCCGAGTTTCTTAATGTCCTCAGCTACCGCCTCTAAGGCTTCCAGATTCCCATGAATGTCGCTAATGATGGCAATTTTCATGACGCATTTCCTCCTTTGTTGTATATACAATTTTTAATTTTAAAGGGCAACGGCCCATCGTAGCATAAAAACAGAATTTTGTCAAGCATAGCCTGTGGACGGCGCATTCAACCCACAACGCACCACTTCATGGTAAAATACAGTTTTACGCATAACCTAGGGAATTATGTCAAAAAAAGCTGTGAATATCTCTCTGTATGAGAGACAGAAGATTGAACTTTGGCTCAGATTTAAACAAACATACCGACAAATCGGTCGGCGTTTGGAAAGAGACCATACTGTAATATCAAGAGAAGTTGCTCGAAATATCTCACTAGACGGTATATATCGAGCAAAGGAGGCTGAAGAGAAAGCACGAAGACGAGAAAGGAAAACGAATCATAAAATTATGGATAAAAATCCACATCTACGGCGGTTTGTGATTAGGAAGCTACAATACGAACAATTGTCACCCGAACAAATATCGGGTCAACTAAAAAGGATTAAAGACAGATGGTTAGGGGTGGTATCACACGAGACAATTTACCAATGGATATATACAGACGGAAAATGGTTGTACCCATATCTAAGGAAAAAGAAGAGACCAGAGAGGAATCACAGATGTGACCGGAAACCAAGGGTGTATGGGGCTGTACCTGGAAAGGTGTCCATACACGAAAGACCGGAGATGATTAACACCAAAAAGAGACTCGGTGATTGGGAGTCAGACAGTGTGAAGTTTTCTAAACAGAAAGAAGGGCTCTCTGTGCAGTATGAAAGAAAGTCGATGCTGGTTCGGATCACGAAGGTCGCTAACCTAGGGAAAGATGAGACATACCGAGCGCTCACCGAAAGCATCGACTCCCTCCCACAATACCTGTTTCATAGTATCACATTTGACAATGGAGGGGAAGGCGCGAGACATGTGGACATTAGAAGAGAATACAATTTAGAAACCTACTTCTGCGATCCATACAAAAGTTGGCAAAAAGGAGGTGTGGAGAATATTAACGGACTCATTAGACAGTACTTACCAAGAAAGACAAAAATTGATACAATTACAGACACAGACATCAAAGTGATCCAAGAACGCCTAAACAACCGACCGAGGAAATCTTTAGGCTATTTAACACCAAATGAGTTTATTCAGCGTGAAATCAACCAGAGAGGTGGTGCTGTGAAAAGTTGAATTGACGGGTACTTTGTGCTTCGGTACTATGCCTCATGCCCTTCTATCGCGAGACATTCGCGGTAGAATGGCCCTGGACACCTTGTCCGAGAAAGTGGGCAATACAGGATTCGAACCTGTGACCTACTGCGTGTAAAGCAGTCGCTCTAACCAACTGAGCTAATTGCCCATAAAATTGTTAAATCCGCTTCATTATATAACATGATTATCATTTTGTCAAAGCATTGGTGCGGATGAATCAGTTTTGTGGTATAATACTCACATTATGTTGCCTTTGTGGTATCGGAGAAATGAAAAACCTGTGACAATGGTGAAACACCATGGGTTTTTTCGGCACCGACAGGATTTCTTTGAGACGACCGCAATGATGGTCGCGGGGACTATTGGGGCGGGTGTTTTGAGTTTGCCTTATGCAATTTCTCATGCCGGTCTACCTTTCGGACTGCTTTTGATTGTGATTCTCGGTGGACTTATGATAGGGCTCAACTTGCTTCTGGGTGAAGTGATTGAGAGGACGCGTGGTAAAATGCAACTGGCTGGTCTAGCTCATAAATATTTGGGTCGGACGGGTGGTGTTCTCATGACGATGGTGTTTTATTTGATGTTACTCGGGGCGATCACCGTGTATATTATTGGTGAAGGGGAGACGCTCACAGCATTGTTTGGTGGTAGTCCGATTTTTTGGAGTTTGGGTTTTGCGGGTTTGGTTTTTCTGCTTGTGTATATTGGAATTGATGCGATTCGCAAAGTGGAATTCTTTTTTTCAATCGGCGTGATTGGAATTATCGTTTTGATTGGATTGTTTGGGACGAAATTCATGGTGCCGACGCATTTCACATATTATAATTGGGCGAATATTTTACTTCCGTATGGAGTGATCCTGTTCGCTTTTCATGGTACATCTTCGGTGGTCGAGGCGCACACTTTGGTCGGTCGGCGGGGGAAAATTTTTCGTAAATCAATTATTTGGGCGGGGGCAATTGTGATGTTAGCTTATTTATTTTTCACAGCCGCTGTCGTCGGTGTCACGGGCTTGGGCACGACCGAAATCGCTACGATTGGTCTCGGGCATGTGGTCGGTCCGATGATATTTTATTTGGGGAATATTTTTGCGGCGCTTGCGATGTTCACCTGTTGCCTCATGGCGTCAACATCTTTGCGGGATTCGCTTTCTTGGGATTATCGTATCTCACGTGGCCCCGCGACTTTGCTTGTATGTGGTATTCCTTTGTTAATATTTTTATTTGGGGTGCGTGCATTTACGGCGGCGATTGATCTCGTCGGTGGTGTGTTTGTTAGTTTGGAATTGATTTTGATTATTTTAATTTATTTTCGCGCGAAGAAATTCGGTGATGTCTCACCTGGGCAGTATCATCTGAATTACGCTTTGCCGTTCGCGATATTGCTTCTACTGATTTTTTCTATTGGGACTGTTTATGGTGTTGTGAAAATATTTTGATTTGTCCCCAAAACAACAAAGAATCGTACCACATGGGCGCGATTCCTTGTTTTTTTCTATAGCAAATTGTTTTGCGACAGGAAAAATTTTCTCCTCCCCCTCAGCATGGAATGCCGAGAGGGAGGGGCGGTGTGCGGGTTCAAGCCTTCTTTTGTTGAAGGCCTGCTCGCACACTCCGACGTGGGGTGTGGGGGTCGAACGGGTTCGACCCTGCGGGGAAGTAATACGGTGGGGGTGGCTGTTTCTCTTCGGAGTTCAACATTCTGGTCGCAAAATACAATGCTCCAAGTATGCTGACCAGTATTCCGAAGCCGGAGACCAGCTCTGTCCGGCTGAACCAAAGGCTAGAGGTATTGTCCCCGCCGCCCGCCATAGCGAAGATCGCTATACAGGCCGTCACAGACATTAGGCATGCTACAAAACCCAGCTTTTCCATTTTTTCCATCTTCTTCTCCATTTTTAGCCAAAAAACACTCGAAAACGCCTGTTTTCTTTGTTTTTGACTGTTATAAAGTACGACGAACGGCGTAGTATAGCATAAAAAAGAGCTTTTGTCAAGTTTGCTCGATTGTGGTATAATAAAACGTAATTTTTAGAGTATTTTATGAAAGTGAAGACAATCACGATGCAGAAGGTTGCCGTCCTCGGTGCGGGGAATATGGGGACAGCTGTGGCCAAGGTGCTCGCCGAAAATGGTCACGATGTGCGGATTTGGAATTGGGAAGGGGACAAGACGCCACTCGAGCAGATTGAAAAATACCATGAGAATAAGAAATTTATGCCACGGGTGAAATTGCCTGTGAATATTCGGCCGGCCTACCAGATCGCAGATGCTGTGAGTGGTGCCTCTGCCGTATTTTTCGTCGTACCGAGCGGGGTGATGGAACATACGGTCGCTTTTGCGGCGAAAAGTATTGGGAAGGACGCGATTGTGATTGATGTTTCGAAAGGATTGTCCTCCGAAATGGAAATTATTCCGTTCGCGATCATGAAGTATTTACGTCCGGGGCAGAGGAAAAATGTCGTGTCGATTTCTGGTCCAGCGATCGCGGCTCAAATGGTCGCGCGACAATATACCGCAATGAACATTGCTGGGGGAAATAAAAAAGCAATTGCTCGTGTGTGCGCGCTCATCGAAAACGATTATATTCGCCTCATTCCGACTAGTGATATAGTGGGGGTAGAAATTGGTGGATCTTTCAAAAATGCGTATGCGATTGCAATGGGAATTTGTGATGCGATGGGTTATGGACTAAATACTAAGGCGGCTTTGCTCACTTATGCGATTCGGGAAATTGCGGATTTGATCGAAGCGGCGGGTGGTCGGCGGGAGACAGCGTATGAATTGGCGGGTGTGGGAGATCTCATCGGTACGGCACTTTCTCCAGACAGCCGCAATCGTCGTTTCGGCGAGTGCCTCGGTTCTGGTTTGTCGGGGGATACGGCCATCAAAAAAGTGAAACAGACAGTGGAGGGAATTGAAGCGGTACGCTGTCTCATGGATTTGGCGAATAGACATCATGTGCGTGTGCCATTTGCGACTATGGTTTTTGAATGTGTTAATTCTGGGCGCGATCCGCGACGGATAATGCGGGAATTCCTTTCAGTGTTGGGTAAGAAAATCTAGGGGTTTGACAGCCCCCTCGCGTGGGTGTATGATAAGTATGATTTATCATATTTATCCAATTTATGAAGAAAATAAAAAAACAATTCAACCATTTTTGCGGGGAATGCTATGGGACGACGACTGTGGGTGAGCGTGGCCAGATTGTAATTCCAAAGAAACTACGAGAAAAATTAGAAATAAAAAACAGTGATCGGTTTCTCGTGATGGAGCGTGGTGGTGTCATAGTACTTCTGCCGGCCGACATGGTCGAAACTTTTGTAGCGGGTATCGTCGATAATTTGAAAAATAAATAAATTTTTATATGGAACAAAATTCTTCTGGTGCGGTGAATACTCCGATCAAAAAACCTTTTTATCGTCGGCGCAAATTTTGGATAATCGCTGTAATTGTGGTTATTGTGTTTTGGATTGGCTACGGTCAATACAAAAAAGCGACCGCACCACCAAATTATGAAACGGTTGCGGTGACACTCGGTACTTTGAAACAGACAGTTGATGCGACCGGTAATGTTGTATCTGCGAATGAATTGGATTTGCGGTTTTCGAGTGCTGGTAAATTGGGGAAAATTTATAAAAATGTGAATGAAACCGTGAAAGCGGGTGAACAAATCGTCGCTCTCGATCTCGCGGAGTTCAATGCGTCTGTCGCTCAAGCGGCGGCTAGTGTCGCACGGGCGGATGCGGATCTGAATCGTCAACTAGCTGGCGCGACTGAGGAACATATCAAGAGTTTGGAAGCCCGTCTCGCTCAAGCTGAGGCGTCGGCGGTGCAGGTGAAAGCAAATTACGATGATTTGATCGCGAATGCGATCGCGGCGGTGGATACTGCGCAGAATAATTTACTGATGTCGTCGGGTGGGGAAAACAGCCAAATCGTACAGAATTCATATGATGATATGGTTGCGGCGATTCAATCGGTGCAAAATACTTTGACGGATTCTCTAGTTCGGGCGGATAATATTTTGGGAATAGACAACGCTTTCGCGAATGATTCCTTCGAGTCGGCTCTCGGTGCGCTCAATACGAGTGTGTTGAATTCAGCCCGGTCGAAATATGCAGTCGCAAAAGCCAGTAAATTTGATTTGGATTCGATGGCTCAAGGTCTCGGGAAGACTACCTCTCACGAAAAAATTGATCTCATCCAAACCGTTGCTGAAGAATCTTTGAACGACACTCGTGATTTACTTTATACAGTTGCAAATTTGTTGAATAATACGGTACCAGTCTCTGGGTTGACACAAACCGAACTTGATACGCAAAAGACAAATATTCAAACCGGCTTGACGAATTTGGCCACAAAAAATTCGGCATTGCTTGCGGCGCACCAAGCCATCGTGTCCGCGAAAAACACTTATGAAGTAAATCGGATCGCATATGAGAAAGCGAAGACCAATTTAGATAATCTGAAATTGAAACAAGTGGCTGATATCGCGTCAGCTGATGCACAAGTGGGTGAGGCCGAGGCGTCCCTGAAAGACGCGACAAATCCGCCACGTGATGTTGATTTGGCTTCATATCGTGCGGCAGTCTCGTCAGCTCGAGCATCGCTCGCTCAGGCAGTCGCGAATCGAAATAAGGCGATTATCACTGCTCCGGTGGATGGCATTGTCGGCAAAATTAATCCCAAAATTGGCGAATATGTGAATGTTCAGGATGTGGCTGTGAAATTGGTTAGTCAGCATTTCGAAGTAAAAGTCGATATTCCGGAAACAGATATTGTGAAAATCGCGATTGGCAATGTGGCGGAAATCAAATTGGACGCATATGGCGATGAAGCGGTTTTCCCGGGCACGGTCGTGCGAATTGAGAAGGGTGAGACGGTGATCCAAGATGTCGTGTATTACAACGTCACAGTGTCTCTCACTGATGATGGCAAACATCAGATCATGAATGGGATGACGGCAAACATTGTTTTCTCGACGGAAGAAAGACAAGGTGCATTGTACATTCCACAGCGTGCCGTTCGCACCGGTGACAATGGTCGTTATGTGCGCGTGCTCATCGGTAAAGAAGTGAAAGACATGCCGGTGAAGACTGGTCTGCGTGGCGATGGTGGTATGATTGAAATTACGGAGGGTTTATCCGAAAAAGACATGGTCGTTTTGAATGCTGGTGTCTAAATATCTATGGAGCAGAAGAAAATCTTTCAATTAGTAAATGATACAGCCAAATCTGCCGATCGCGAAGTCTATGCGGTGGGCGGTTTTGTGCGTGATATTCTCCTCGGGCGTGATCCTGAAGAGGTGACGGATATTGATTTTGTTGTCATTGGTTCAGGGTTGGAATTTGCTCAGAAACTTTCTGCGTCGCTCGATGAATCGGCTGGTTCGCTTGTCGAATTTCCTGATTTTGATACGGCGCGTTATGTTTTCAAAGATGCCGACGGAAAAGCAATTTTTGAAATCGAATTTGCGGGCGCTCGGGCAGAATCATATCGCAGTGAATCGCGTAAACCAGTTGTCGAAGCGGCGGATTTGGCGAAAGATTTATCGCGGCGTGATTTCACGGTCAATGCGATGGCTGTACCGGTGAAAGTTTTGGCGGGTAAGAAAAAAATTACCGCGGAATTGATTCGAGAAAATGTTGTCGATCCTTTTCATGGTGCGGATGATCTCGCACATAAAATTTTGCGTACGCCGCTCGATGCGGATGTGACATTTTCAGATGATCCACTCCGCATGTTGCGCGCGGCACGGTTCACCGCCAAATTAGAATTTAGGATTCATCCAGAGACGATCGTGGCGATGAAGCGTAATGCAGGACGATTAAAAATAATTTCGGCGGAAAGAATTAATGAAGAATTATTCAAGTTGTTGGCGACACGGAAACCATCAATCGGTCTGAAAATTTTGCACGACAATGGTGTTTTGGCCGAGTTTTTACCAGAAGTTTCCGCCCTCGACAGTGTCGAGGAGGTGCAGGGGTACAATCACAAAAATAATTTGGATCATTCATTCAAAGTTGTCGATAATATTTCCGCGAGTGGTGGTACGCCGCTTTTATGTTTTGCGGGGCTATTGCATGATATCGGCAAATCAGATACGAAGAAATTCATGCCAGGACGTGGGTGGACTTTTGATATGCATGAACATCTCGGGAAGAAATTGGCGTCAATTATTTGTCGTCGTTTACGTTTGTCGTCTGCCGAGGCACGATATATTCTGAAATTGGTACGTTGGCACCAGCAACCGATTGCACTCATGGATGATGGGGTGACGGACAGTGCGGTGCGCCGTTTGATCGTGAATCTCGGAGACGATTTGCATGATCTCTTGATTTTGTGTCGCAGTGATATTACTACCGGTAATGAAATGAAATTGAAAAAGCGTTTGGCGAATTATGATTATTTATCGCGTCGTATCGAAGAGGTGATCGAGGCAGACAAATTGCGGGCATTCCAGTCACCGGTACGCGGGGACGAAATTATGAAAGAATGTGGGTTGAAGCCAGGTCCGACGGTGGGGAAAATTAAGAAGGCTTTGGAAGAGGCGATACTAGATGGAGTAGTACCAAATGATTATGAGGCGGTGCATGTGTATTTCGAAAAAATGAAAGATGTGTTCATGAAAGATGTGAAAGAATGGGAAAAAGTATAAGCGTTGCTGTGGTGCTTGAAATTCCGTCGCTCGTCCCAGATGCAAGTAAACTTGCGTCTGTGGGCTCGCTAGGAATTATAAAAAAAGAACCAGGCGGGTGCCTGGTTTGGGGTGGACGGCGTGTAGAGGATTCGAACCTCTGACCTTCGGGTTATGAGCCCAACGCTCTTCTACCGCTGAGCTAACACGCCACAAGAAAAAATGAACAAAACGCAGAAGCGCATGGCAGGATTCGGACCCGCGACTTCCTCCGTAGCACGGAGGCACTCTACCACTGAGTTACATGCGCAAAAAGGAGCAGGGGGTTGGACTCGAACCAACGATTTCCACCTGGGGTGATGCCTTAACCACTAGGCTACCCCTGCCCAATATAACAAATTTATTGCCTTTTGATGAAAATTGGCGGAGAGACTGGAATTGCACCAGTATTTCAGCCGGAACCCCCCCCATGAGGGGCAGGCTGCGTCCTCTCTGACGGTTCGATGGAGGTGAATGACATGCGACCATGTGGCTCCATGGTTGAGCCCGTATGTCGTTCAAATCCATGAATTGTCCGCCAGATATCATTTAGACGACATCTCCAAACAACTTATATCATATTATATTCAAATATGTCAATATCTTCATCCACACCGCTAATAAAAGTCGAAAACCTAGAAAAAAAATATGTGAACGGTGAAATTGAA
>ENA-UOWO01003108-UOWO01003108.1-activated-sludge-metagenome-genome-assembly--contig:-NODE-3108-length-19642-cov-6.264716_pt1 | contig 19642 bp, 13 predicted proteins | sample MGYA00238148_ERZ761564 | MGnify/ENA primary metagenome ERZ761564 (study PRJEB28885, sample SAMN05720194) | activated sludge metagenome | isolation source: Anaerobic digester | place: USA... | reverse complement strand
GGCCTCACCGCCGAGATGACCGCCGCCGCCGCCGCCCAGCTCGAAGCCGGCGACACCACGATCGTCGACGAGTTCATCAGCAATGCCGCCGCTTCCGAAAGCCGCGCCGCCCTCCGCCCCCTGGCCGCTCGCCTCGCCGACCAGCTCCGCTTCACCGCTTCCCAGAATCCCGCCGGCGACCTCACCTCCCGCATCGAAACCCTCGACAACTTCTGATTCACCGACTCAGAACAGCGGCGTCCCAACCTGGGACGCCGCTGTTCTTGTACTCCCCATGTGCGATTGTTATGCTCTGGGCCGCCGGGAGGCAAAACGAAAACAGTTTTTCCCCGGATGGGGTGCCGGCTGATGTCTGTATGAAGGGTGTTCGCCGCCTCGGCGGACCCTTCGATATGACAGGCGAAGGTGCGGCTTGGGAAGGCGGAAAATCTATCCGTTCAGGAACGATATCGTGTTCAAGTTTGTCTTCGGGAAACCGGGGAACGAAGGAATTTTGGCGCGGCTGATCGATGCGCTCCTGCATTTCGAGGGGGAACGGGCGATCGCATCGCTCGAGTTGATCACGCCGTTGAACCTTCAGCAGTACCGTGACGACAAGTTCACGATCGTCGACGTGCGAGCCGTCGACACGAGCGGCCTCGAACACGTGAAGATAGGCGGTTGAGACGCCTCAGAAGGGCGAAATTCGGTGTTTCACCTGCGAAACCCGAGACACCCACCCTGGCTTCCCAGCCGTAGGGGCGGTTCGCGAACCGCCCGACCTCGAAAGCGCGTGCCCCCGGGTCAGGTGCGGGGTTTGAGGCCTTTGACAGACCAGGCTTCGACGGGGGCTGTTTTGCCTTTGACGGCGAGGGGGCCGAGCTCCTCGGCGATGATCAGTTCGCGGACGAGGTCGTAGGTGGCCCGGCCGACGAGGACCTGGCCCTTTTCGGCCTTGCTTTCGAGGCGGGCGGCGGTGTTGACGGTGTCTCCGATGACCGTGAACTCCATGCGCCGGATCGAGCCGAGGTTCCCGGAAATCGCGAGGCCGGTGTTGATGCCGATGCCGATGTTGATCGGCACGTCGCCGCGCTGGACCCGGCGCAGGTTGAGGGACTGGAGGGCCGCCTGCATCTCGAGGGCCGTGACGACGGCGCGGGCGGCGTGGTCGGGCTGGGAAACGGGGGAGCCGAAGACGACCATCAGGCCGTCGCCGATGAACTTGTCGAGCACGCCCTCGTGGGCGGCGATCACCTCGACCATGATCTCGAAATACTCGTTGAGACTGCGGGTGACCTGCTCGGGGTCGTGCTTCTCGGAATACGTGGTGAACCCCCGCACGTCGGCGAACATCACCGTGAGCTCGCGTCGCGTGCCGGTCAGCGAGGCGGCGTCCTCGCCTTCGAGAATACGGTCGGCGACCTGCTTCGAAAGGTATTTTCCCATCAGGTCCCGGATCGAGTCGCGCTTGTGAAGCTCGGCGGCGGTGCGGTTCAGGTAGGCCTGAAGCTGGCCGATCTCGTCGCTTCGGTCTTCCGGCACGCGGACGGTAAAATTGCCCGAGGCGATCGACTGGAGGGCATCGCGCGCCTCGAGCACCGGCCGGGAGATGCCCCGCGCGACCAGGATCGAGACGATGACGGTCAGGAACAGGATGGGGAGGAGAAGGAGCGTCATGATACTCGCCGGAACATGCGCCAGGTATTCCGACTCGCGCGGCGTCCACTGACTCATTTCCTTCAGACGCTCGCCGTGCCAGCCGGTCCCGTCCTCCCGCATGCCGCCGACGTAGGCGGTTCGCCAGGTGCCGGTGGCGGCTTGCTCTTCGACGATCAACTGGCCCTGGATCGGATTGCCGCTCCACATATTCCGGAAGAGGGTCCAGACATCATCATCCACCGATCGCATATCGGCAAAGTGTCGGACGACCTCACGCGGCAGTTCTTCTCCGCCGCCGTCGATGACAGGCCTGCGCCCGGTGTCGGTCCAACGCAGGCGGAGGTAGGGACGGCCCGACTCATACCAGGTGAGCTCGGTGCCCCCTGGAACGGCCGCTGAAAGGCTCTCGGCAAGACGTTCTTCGCTCATGGCGATTCCCATGAACAAGCTCTGCCGACGATCGAAGAGTTTCAACCGGTTCGACAGGTGCCAGGGATCGATCTTCACGAACACATCGCTTCCGAGGCGAAGAGGCCCCCAGTGGGGGCGCGAACACTCCTGCGCGAGGAGGGGGAGGCTCGAAGCCAGGCGCTCCGGCGGGGGAAAGGCCCATTCCGCCTTGTTGTCGTCGCGGGAAACGGCGAACGCGACGAGATCGCCGGGCACGCTTCGAAGATCGATACGCCTCAGAACCGAATTCAGGGTTTCGGTATCCGACGCCGTCGCGGCCACACGCTCGACCTCGTCGGTCAGCGGCTTTTTGGGGCCCCACAACAGGAGGGTCTTGAAATTGAGGATCCGGATCAGAGTTGCGTTGTCATCCATGAGCTTCATGGCTCCGGCCGCCATGCGGTTGGAGATGCCGGTCACGACAAGCGTAACCGTCAGGGCGACCGCGAAGATGGCCAGGAAAACGCGTGTGGTCAGGCTTCCGAGGAACCAGGAGTCTTTTTTGACGGGAACGACCGCGTCGGCCGTGCCGAGCATCGCCGCGTCGAGGCGCGCGACGGCCAGAGCGGTCGCGTCGAGGAGGCCGCCGCACATCGCGTTGACGGCCTGGAACGAGTAACATTCGACATCGAGAGTGGAACCGGTCCGGGTGGGGGTGACCGAGGCCCGGACCGTGACGGAAAAGCCCTGCCAGGCGAGGTCAACGACGGTCGGCACCAGAGCGTCTCCGCCGCGGACGGCCTCGATAGCCGTTTCGGAGGCGTTTTTGACGCCAAACCCGGATTTTTCCAGGAACTGCCGGCATGCTTGGATGACAGCGCCGGGCTGGGCGGGGTGCTCACAGGTTCGGGAGGCGGTCACGCCGCGGCTCCAGATCAGGATGCCCATGAATACGACGTAGACGGGGATCATCAGGAAGGCGGCTGTGGCGATAGCGTTTGCCTGAAGGCTGGAAGCGAGAATGCCGGCCATGTCCAGGACCAGGATGCCGGCAAGGGCGAACGTGATCATCGCGGGAAGAAACCCGACGGAGCGCGCGAACCAGCTCAGCCGCGGCCCGGCCCAGACCCTGCCAGCTGCTTCCCGGAGCCTCACCATCATCGTCATCATCCACCTCTCATGCGGGACCGCTCATCTATGGGAGTCGTGCCCAGCCCCATATTACCAGAAATCCCGCGACCGAAAGGGTGGACGACGAGCCGTGCAAGAAAGACGGTTCGACGGGCCGTCGTCCCCTCGTCAGCACGATGTGCCGGGCCGTGGTGCGTTTTACCTGGCGTGTGCCCCGGGGTTTGGTGGTGGCGAATGGAGGCTCTGTAGGACGGTTCGCGAACCGCCCCGACGAAAACAACGAGGGATCTTCCTGTACCCAACGTGCGACCTGATGAAAACCACGAGGGGTCTTCCGGGGCCCCGGGGGCGGCTGGTATAATAGACGAATAGCGTTCCATCTATCCAGTAAGGAGTATGCCCATGAAACGCACCCTCAAGACGATCCTGGCCGGCATGATGATCTGGTCGGCTTCCATGATGCCAGCCTCTGCCCAGGAATGGATGGACGCGACGCACCTGTTCGAGGACGAGACCCGCTGGCTGGCCGACAATGCCCTGAAAGAGACGCGCGGCGAGCACATGCTGCGCACCCGCGGAATGGTTCTGTATGCCGATTCCAAGCCGGCCGAGGTTGGTGACGAGGTCACCTTCACCACGATGAACGTGGCCGAGAAGAAGCCTGAGAAGACGCCGGCCGTGCTGAAGAAGATCGGCAAGCACTGCTACGTGTTCGTCGAGAAGGGCAAGAGCGTGTCCGAAGCCGCGATCGAGCGCATCGTCAAGACGTTCGACGAGAAGATCTACCCGACCAACACCTCGACGTTCGGCTCGGAGTGGAAGCCCGGCATCGACGGCGATGAGAAGCTCACCCTGCTGTTCCTCGACATCAAGGACGGCTTCCAGGCCGACGGCCCCAACAAGGGCTACGTAGCCGGCTACTTCTATCCCGGCGACGAGTACAACAAAGAGCAGAACCCCCAGAGCAACGAGCGCGAGATGCTCTACCTCGACATCTACCCCGCCGACCCGACGAAGGAAAGCTATCTCGGCGTCGTCGCCCATGAGTTCCAGCACATGATCCACTGGCACAACGACCCGAAGGAGCACACCTGGGTCAACGAGAGCATGTCGCAACTTGCCACCTTCCTGAACGGGTTCGATCACCCCTCGCAGGTGTTCGCCTTCATCAAGGCCCCCGACAACAACCTGTGCGCGTGGTCCCAGGAAACCCCGATCGCCAACTACGGCCAGGTGTATCTCTTTGCCTATTATATGATGACACATAGTATTGCGGGCGGCGAGGATGCCCGGAAGGCTTTCGTCCGCGACCTCGTCACGAGCAAGGTGCACGGCACCGACGGATACGAGAAGACGCTCAAGGCGCACGGCGGCAAGCTGTCGTTCGCGCAGTATTTCGACGCCTTCAACGTCGCCAACCATCTCAACAACGCGACGGTCGGAACGGGCCTCTATGGCTACGACAAGAATCTCGGCAAGCTCAAGCTCGAGCCGATGATGTCCCACAAGAGCGGCACCTTCACCGGGAAGGGCACGATCAAATGCTGGTCGTCGCGCTCCGTGACGTTCGACATCTCGAAGGCTTCGGGCAAGATCACGGTCAGCTTCGCCGGTCAGAAACAGGTCGCCGAGAAGGCATCGAATGCCTGGTCGGTCGCGGCCGTGCTGACGGATGCGGGCGGCAAGGTGAAGCCCGCGATCGAGTGGCTCGAACTGAAAGACGGAAAAGGTGAGCAGCAGCTCAAGACCGCCGCCGGCGAGTATGACACCCTGATGCTCGTCTTCGTGAATCGCGGCCACGAGGGGGGCGAGATGGAACTGCCGTTCGCGAAGGCCGCCCCGCCCGCGCCGTTCGCCTACTCGGTCGGCGTCACCGGCGGCACCGCCTCGACCCGCGTCGCGGCCGCGACCCGCCGCAGCTCGACGGTCAAACCCCGCACCACACGCCGCACATCGACCGCCCGCCGCACCACGGTGCGTCGTTCGATCGAGGAGATCGCCGCCCGCCAGCCCCTGTCGGAACAGATGGCCGGCATGCTCTCCGACGGCGATGCCGTGACGGCCTCGATCGCCGATGCCGCCGCCACCAACGAGTTCGAAAGCCTCCAGCGCGAGGAAACGGCCCTGTTCGAGACGATCCAGGCCGGCGTTGCCGGCGGCGATGCCGCCCCGCTCGGGGAGTTCGTCGCGGTCTGGAAGGATGCCGGCGTGGCCGCCCGCGAGAATCTCGCCGGCCTGCGCACCCGCCTGATCGACTTCCTGCGGTTCGAGACGATGCAGAACGGCCGCACCGACCTCGAAGGGCATCTCACCGCTCTCAACGAATAACCCCGGTTCAACACCGAACACGCCGGTCGCTTCCCGCGACCGGCGTGTTTTGTTTGGAATGACGCATCCGCAGATGGCGCAGATGACACAGATACTTTTCGATGTATCTGCGATATCTGCGTCATCTGTGGATTTCTTTTTTCGGTCGTTTTCGTTCGAATCGAAGAAATGACCGATCCGCAGATTGCACAGATGACGCAGATACTCTTTGATGTATCTGCGTCATCTGCGGCATCTGTGGATTTCTTTTCCGGTCGTTTCAGTCCGAATCGAGGACGGAGATGCCGGGGAGGGTGAGGCGTTCGAGGAACTCGAGGCTGGCGCCGCCGCCGGTCGAGACGTGGGTCATCTTGTCGGAAACGCCGGCCATTTTCACGGCCGAGGCCGAGTCGCCGCCGCCGATGATGACGATCTTTCCCTGTTCGGCCATTTTCGCGAGTTCGAGCGAGAGCCGCAACGTGCCGTGCGAGCCTGCCTCGAGCTCGAAGGCTCCGATGGGCCCGTTCCAAAGGACCGTGCCGGACTTCTCGAGAATCGAGAGGGCGTGATCGATCGAGGCTTCACCCAGGTCGAAGGATTCCCAACCCTCTTTGATCTTCGTGACGTTGCGTTCGAGGTTGCCGACCTTCTGGTTGGCGAAATCGAACTTGTCGGTGATGACGAAGTCGCGCGGCAGCACGATCTTGTCGCCATATTTGTCCATCAGCTTCTTCGCCGTTTCGAGCATCGACTCCTCGACGAGCGACTTCTGCACGTCGAAGCCGATCGCCTTCAGAAGGGTGTAGCCGATGCCGCCGCCGACGATGAGTTGGTCGATCTTCTGGAGCAGGGATTCGATGATGCCGAGCTTGGTCGAGATCTTCGAGCCGCCGGTGATGCCGACGAACGGCCGCTTAGGCGCGCTTACCGCCGTGCCGAGATACTTCAGCTCCTTCTCGACGAGCAGGCCGGCAAGCTTCATGCTGACGAACCTGGTCACGCCGGTGATCGAGGCGTGGCTCCGGTGGCTGGTGCCGAACGCATCGTTCACGTAAATCCCGTCGGACAGGCCGGCAAGACCGCGCGAGAACACCGAATCGTTCTCCTTCTCGCCGATCGCGAACCGCAGGTTCTCGAGCATGTTGATCCTGCCCTTGACGATGTCGCTCTTCTGGATGAGCACGCCCGACGAGGCAATGCTGTTCTCGTGGAACGCCAGATCCTCGAAGCGGCCCCGCAGATACGCGGCGACGGGCTTGAGACTGTATTCCGTGTAGATCTCCTCGCGGGACTTGCCCTTCTTCTCCTGTTTGTCGGGTTCGCCGAAGTGGGAACACAGGATGGGCGTGGCGCCCTGTTCGAGAAGGTAATTGATGGTCGGAAGCGCGGCGTCGATGCGCGTCGTGTCGGTAATCTTCCCCTTCGACAGCGGCACGTTCAGATCGAGCCGGACGAGCACGTTCCGGCCGCCGAGCACCTCCCTGCCGACGCTGGTGATGACCTTTTTGCGGAACCCCGTTTCCTTTTCGAGGATCGAGATCTTGTCCTGGATGATCCGCTCGACCTCGTTTGCCGCGTCGACGGAAGAGCGGGCCTTTCGTATCGTATCAAGAATATTATGGGTCTTGATGAAACTGTTGGAAAGGGGCGCCGAGCCGCGATACAGGTAGCCGCCGTTCGCGTCGAGCGTCACCAGCTCGCCTTCCTTCAGCACGACGTCGGTCTCGCCCTTGAACGTCACGGTCCGATGCTCCAGATCGATGATCGCGTTCGAGCAGCCGACGATGCACGGCTTGTTGAGGGTGATCGAGGTGATGGCCGCATGCGAGGTGCGCCCGGGGAAGATCGTGGCGATCGCATGGGAATTGTTGATGATATAAAAATCCGAAGGCTTGGTGTTCTGGGCGAAGAAGACGATGTTTTCGCGGTTCCCCCGGATCTCCTCGAGCTTTTCGGGGGTCAGCACCAGCATGCCCAGGACGATGCCGTGATTGATCGGAACGCCTTCGCAGACCGGGGGCTTCCATTCGCGGTATTCCCCCTCGACCCGCGGCACCGAAATGAACGGGTTCGAGGTGCAGAGCCGCTCGATGCGCTTGATGAACTCCTCGATCGTGATGATGCCCGTTTTGAGCATGTCGGTTTCGACGACGAGCTTGGCGTAGTTGCTGATGCTCGCGCGACGCGTCTGCAACAGGTAGAGCCGGTCGTCCTCGACGGTGAACTCGATGTCGAGATCGTGTTTGAGCTCCCGTTCGAGCGTTTTCTTGTAGTTCAGCAGCTCGGCATGGATATGCGCGGGGATCTCGGTGATGGAGTGTGTGATGATATTGCCCATCACGACGTCCTCGCCCTGGGTCATCTCTTTGTACTCGCCGAACAGCTCGTCGTTGCCGGTGATGGGATTGCGGGTGAACAGCACGCCGCTGAGGCAGGAGGGGTTCTTGTTGCCGAATACCATCTGCTGGACCGTCACGGCGGTGCCGTACAACACGTCGATCGAGAGCTCCTTCAGATACTCCCGGACCGTCTGCGAACGGCTCGAGGCGAAAACAAGCCGGATGCATTTGACCAGTTGTTCGAAGGGGTTCGACAGGAACGAGTCGCCGAGCTCTTTCCTGACGATCTGTTCCGCCCGCGCGATCACGGTTTTGATCGGCTCGGATTCCTCTTTCTCGGGGTTGATTTCCAGGGCCACGAGGACATTCTTGAGGAACCGGAGGTAGATGCTCGACGCGAATGCTTCCCCATGCCGGGCCGTGAGGGCTTTCAATATATCTGGTGTTATACCGACATTCAGGATCGTGCACATCGAGCCGGGCAGGGAAATGGTGGTTCCGGAACGCACCGAGACGAGCAGCGGATTGTCCGGGCAGCCGAGCTTCCTGCCGGTCGTTTCCTCGAGCTGGCCGAGGTATTTCTGGACGGCTGCCCGGAAGCCGCTCATATCTGGATTGTCGCCGAAGATGGCCTTGCAGATGGGGAGGCCGAGAATGAACGCGTGGGGGATGTTGACCCCGAGGTTGTGCATGTCGATGATGCCGTTCCCCTTGCCGCCCAGCCAGGGGCGCACGGAGTCGGGGGTCGGGGCCCAGGTCGTGGCGATGAACGCGTCGAAGTTTCCGCTGACCGGCGGGACGTCGAGGGCGCGATACTTCCCGTAGAGGCTGTTCTCGGCGTTCTTGGAGGCGAGCTCCCGGTTGAGGAACGCGATGATTTTTTCGATGAACTCGTTGAGCGCGTGAAACTCGGTCGTCCGCACGAAGTTGTTGAAAAACCTGTCCTTGATGGGGGACAGGTTCGATGTCGGGATCTTGTAGGCCTCGAGAACGTAGTTGAGCATCTGGCCAAGGCGATGGAACGTCGTCTTCTGCATGTACTGCTGCAGCTCGATCGAGATGGTCTGCATCGTCCGTTTCGCCTTGAGGATGTCGATGGACTCCATCGCAAAGAGGATGCCGAGATCCTTGACCAGCTTTTCGTTCGATTCGGTGATGATGCCTTTCTGGTTGAGGAGTTCCAGAACCTCCTTGACGAGGAGGATGCACTCCTTGAGGTTCCCGAAGGTGACCGTCTCGTAATGGTTGTTGGTCAGGTCGTTGGTGAAGAGGAAGACGAGCCTGCCCAGGTCGAGATCGAGATTCAGAACATCATACAAGGCGATTCGCTTTTCATAATACGACTTCTTCAGGAGCATCTTGAAGCTTGCGAGGCGCTTGAGACAATCGAAGAGATTGTGCTTGTCGTGGATATAGGCGGGCGTGCATATCTCCAGGAACGTTTCCATCTCCTTGCGGAGGAAACACTTCTCGAACAGGTCGAGATGCCTGGCCAGGTTCGCCTTGACGGTGGGGATGTCGCCGTTCTGGTAGTCCCAGAGGTAGCTCAGCTTCTCGTTCATCTCGTTCGCGAGCTCGATGAACTCGCGGTCTTCGGAACCGCGGACATACCGGTTCGCGAGGGCCATGTAGCCGGCCCGCTTCATCGGCTCGGGATCGTTGTCGATGACGAGTTTGAGATACGGATCAATATACTTCGTGAGAATTCTCGGGGAGAGACGTCTGTGCACTTCTTTCCGGAGGTCGCCCGCGAAGGATCGCAGGGGGTCGTTCCCGGGGCGCGCCTCCTCGAACTGCTCGGCTGCGCTGCGGATGTCGCCGATGAGGTCGCTGCCGCCCGACCGGATCGGGAGTTTTTTCAACAGCTCCCGGAAGTAGTAGATATACTCGCTGGAAGGCGACTCCATGCCGTCGAGGGTCTGAACGGTCTCGTCGTGAATGCGCTTGTAGATGGTTTCGATGTTTTCCTTGACGTCCCGGCCGTCGTAAATCTTGTCTTCCTTGTCCAGGAGGCGGATATTCACCAGGACGGCGATGATGATGTCGATCTTCCTCTCCTGAACCGGCTCTTCACGGGATGCTATTATCTTGTTTATTATTTTATCCCACGTGTTCAGGGGTTCCATCGCATGATCCGACGCGAACAGAGCGGCACTGCCTGTTGCCATACCATTCCTCCCTCTGTGATCTCTCTTTTCTGAATAGCACGTCCGTCCCCGATTGTCCATTTCGGCCGCACCAACAGAGAGACGAACCACGGAGTGACGAACCACAGAGTCACAGAGACACAGAGTGAGAACGAATGGTGCAACACAAAGATACTTCGTTGAAAAGGTCGCAGGTCATAAGAACGCATCCGCAGAAGCAGGGCGAATGAACGCAGATGAAACAACAGAGAGGAACGAACGCCTGTGTGTGACAACCTGATTTTCTCTATGCGGCTGAAACCCCATACATGAAACCTTTCAGATGTTTATCTGTGCCATCTGTGTCATCTGCGGATCGTCTCTATCTGAAGAAATCCAGATGCCAGGCACCGCGAATGGCATGTGTCGTTCGGGCTCGGTGTCTCTGTGCCTCTGTGGTGACGTTCTTGAGTGCTGTGTCTGGCTGGTGAGTGTTACCAGGACAGCAGGGAGGCGCCGCAGGTTTTGAGCCAGGCTTCGTGGCTGCGGTAGTCGGGGCAACGCTGGGCAACGAGGCGCCAGAACCGTTCGGAGTGGTTCATCTCGTCGAGGTGGGCCGTCTCGTGGACGACGAGATACTCGATGACCCAGGGCGGGGCCATGACGAGGCGCCAGTTGAAATTCAGGTTGCGCCTGATCGAGCAGCTTCCCCAGCGGCTTCGGGTGTCCTTGATCGTGATCGTGCCGATGCGAAGATCATGCCGGTCGCATACGGCGCGTACCCGTTCGCCCAGAATGCGTCGGGCCTGGGCTCGCAGCCAGGCCTCGACCATCTTTCGCAGCTCGACGGCGACGGCGTGCTCGGGAATCGAGGCCGGAATGGCGGCTTTGATGACCCCCTCGTGCTCGATCAGACGGCCTGAGGCGAAAGGGGTACGGCGAAGTTCGACCGGAAGCTGCCGGCCGAGATAGGGAACCTGCGTCATCGCGTCTCAGACGACCTCGTCGTACTTCCCCCCGCCGCGGTTGACGAGTTTCTTGAACCCGTGCTTCTTCAGATTGTCGTCGGAAAGGATATTCTTCGTCGAGGTGTCGCGCACCGTCGGGGTGGCGTGCATGAACCGCACGATTTCGGTGCCGCAGTCGGGGCAGACGGTGAGGGCATCCTCGCTCATGCGCTGGATGACCTCGTAGCATTCACGGCAGGTGTCGCAGGCGGCTTCAGGGCTTCGGGCGCGGTACGTGTAAGTAGGCATATATTATCATTCTCCATGTCCCCGGGCGGGCCGGGCGTCGTCGGACGATCGGGGTTTCCTGCGGGCGGCCGGGTCGAACAGGCGGCCGGCGGCGAGAAGCCGGGCCTCGCGCTCCTGCCAGGCCGATGTCGGCTCGGGGTCGAAGCCGGCGTTCGTCCAGGCCGTCGCGATCGAGAGGAGCCCGGCCCCGGCCGCGGCGCCGGCAAGGACGAACCGGTCGGGGAGGGGGAGGTCGAGCACTTCGGTGTGCGGCGTCTTCGAAAGGTCGGTCTCGTGAAAATACACAATGGGATATACCATGGCGGGATCGGTCTTCGCGGCATCCCGATCGGGGCGGGTGAGCGGATCCGTTTCATACCAGAAGACACGGTGGCCGGGCACGAGCTTGAAGGCCGGGGTATCCCCGCATTTCGGGAACGAGGGGGCGGGGCCGGCGGCGCCCGACGGCACTTTCTGCGTCAACCGGTGCTCGTGCCGGATCAGATCCTGGAGAGTGCGCAGAATCGGGTCGGGGCAATCGAGTCCGGCGATAAACAGCGTCAGGCCATCCCGAACCGCATCGGGACCGAACTGGTAGAACGGCCGCTTTGTCTCGCGCCAGAAGTGTGCAAGCGCCCGATACATCGCCGACGGGGCGCCCTGAAAGCAGGTGCTCACGAGCGTGTCGAGCGTGCGGCGGAAGCGGCCGGAGTTCCCGATTCCCTCGACCATCTTGCCGATATCCTGGATGAGGACCAGATCCTCGGCAGAGAGCCAGTGCGTCTTGACCACGGCATACGGGGGCATCGGCGAACAGGCAAGCTCGCCCTTCCGGACGTTCTCCTCGAGAGCGGTGCCGCGAAGCACCTTGACCCAGCCGACCTGGACGGTGTCGGGGTTCCAGGAGAGAGCCTCGTCGAGCGAGCGGAGGAACAGGTCGAAGGTTTCGCCCGGCAGCCCCGCCAGAAGATCGAGATGGATGTGACAGCGCGTGTGGGTGCGCAACTGGCGGATCTTCTCGGCGAGCAGTTCGACGTTCGGGGCGCGGGAGACGGCCCGCAGGGTGGCCGGATCCGTCGTCTGGACGCCGATTTCGAGATGGAACAGATCGGGCGGGGCCTCGCCGAGCAGATCGAGCAGCTCCTGGTTCAGAATGTCGGCTTTCAGCTCGAGATGGAACTGGATGCGGCCGGTCTGGCGCTGGAGGATGTGACGCAGCACGGCCGCCGCGCGCTTCGGGTCCTGATTGAAGGTGCGGTCCGCGAAGCGCACCTGCTGGTAGTCGGAGGCGACGAACCAGTCGATGTCGGCGAACACGCGGTCGAGCGAGAACGAGCGCCACGGCCCTGTCACGGAGCTGAGACAGTAGCTGCAGCGATACGGGCAGCCGCGCGAAGCCTCGTAATAGGTGAACCCGTTTCCCTTCCCGTACAGGCCGAGCTGGAAAGGGGAGGGGATGGTATCGAGATCCTCGATGAAGGGGCGGTCAGCCTCGTGGATGATCTCGGAGCCACGCCGGTGAGAGACGCCCGCGACGCCCGCGATGCCGGTGCCCGAGGTGAACCGGAGCATCAGCTCCTCGAAGGCCGCCTCGCCTTCGCCGCGAATGATCGCATCGACCCAGGGGTGGTCGCGCAGGATCGCATCGGCACGGTGGCCGACCTCGGGCCCCCCGAGCAGGATGAACGTCTCGGGATGAGCGGCTTTCAGGGCGCCGGAAACGGCCAGCACCTGGTGGAGACTCCAGATGTAGGTCGAAAAACCGACCAGGGGCGGGTTTCGGAGGATGAGCTCCTGGACGAGGGCGTCGGTGCCCATGTTCAGGTCGTGGTCGATCCGGTCGATGGGGCAGCGGCCGTGAACGCGCTGCCAGAAGCCCTGGAGCATGGCGCAGGCTAGGCCCGCATGGGTGTGGCGTGTGTTCAGCGAAATCAGTATAGGCTTCTTCTTCATGATGCAGATCCTCATGATACCGCACTCCGCCTGCATTCATCAAGAGAACAGCCGGCATGGGGACGGACAATCGCTTTCCAGCGGCATGCTACAATCGGTGCCATGGAGAATGAGCCGTTTTCGACCGAGCTGCTTCGGCGGATCCCGCAGAAGCTGTTTCTGAACGAGCATGATTATCCGGGCTGGCTTCCCGTTCTGGTGTTCGGCACTTCCTGGCTTGGCGGCGGAGGATGGATCGCCTTCTCCACGCACGCCGGCTGGGGAAAACAGGCCGCGGCCATCGGGGCTGCCGCATGTCTTCTGGCAGGATACGCTCTCTGGCTGGTGATCACCGGGTTTGCCGTCCCCGTGCTGCGGGCCCGGGGGTGGTATCCGATGGTCGAGTATCTCCCCGACGAGGGAAAGATCATCGTTGCTGACAAGCCCGGCGGCGCCCTCTGGGGCGTCGAACATGCCGTCGTGACGGTATACCTGGACAGTATTTCCGGAATCGGCATCGAGAGCCGCGAAACGGGCTGGACGACATCCATCCATCTTCGGAAAGGGGATCCGATCGTCATTGCTTCGTCCGTCCGGGGTGATCACGCGGCGGCATCGGAGCTTGCCGCGACCCTCGCAGCGATGATCTCCGTGCCGCTTCGGCTCCCCCCGACACCCGGCGCATCTCCGGACTCCGATCAGAACGGGGCACCCCGACGTTCCGATAAGTGAAATATGTCACGAGGGAAGAAAACACGTTCTGATCGGCCGCACGCGAAATTTATCAATGCACGATGTGCGAATATCGCACACCCACAATGTGAAATGTTTCCCTATTGTGTCCGGCTCGTTCGCGGTTTTGACGGGTCCTGGCCGGGAAGCGTTCCGTGTTGTATCCGTCAAGCCCGCACCTGGAGCATGTTATAACGGGGTGTGCGATTTGCACACCCCGTTGCGAAATACGCTCGTCCGTCTCTTTTGGCAAACCCTGATCAAATCAGGATTTTCAAGTTGGCACGGGTATTGCATATATAAGAGCAGTTCATTGAAAAGAAGTTTTCCGGGTTCTAAGCAGGCAGCCGAGGGGCGCCCCCCGAAGCCTACTGCAATCGCTGCATCAACACCCACCAGTCACGCTACAGTCGTGCCACGCGATTCAGACTCATTCATCCTCCTCTCTCATTCTCCCCTTCACTGAACGGTCATACCCCAGACACGCATGGTCACTGCATTTTCACCGCATAACCCGGAAAATTCTTCATATTTTCGCCCCTCACCCGAGGGGCACACGGAATCCTCTCAAAAGATCCTCTCACTTTGTCCCCGGTTTTTTCAAAACCGGGGGCCTTTTTTTTAGCCCGTTACCACTGGTCTTCCAGCCACCACGGCTCTTTCTCGATGGCAGAGGGAAGCGGCCGCTCGGACTGCAGGGCGATTTCCTGCTCGAGGAGCTGCCGATGCTGAAGTTCGCTCTCGGCGAGCATGGTAAACAGCTTTCGGGTTTCGGCGTTTTTCACTTTCTCGGCAATTCCGCTATACATGCGGTAAGCCGACTCCTCGCCCGCCATCGCCCCCTGAAGGATCTCCATCAGCCCGCTCGAGGGGTCGATATCCCGGGGGCCTTCGGATGCGCTTCCGAAATCCCGGGGGGTGGGTTTCCGGCCCGGAGACAGTTTCTCGAACAGCTCCGTGAGCGTGTCGCGATGCGATTTTTCGGTTTCAGCCAGGAACTTGAATTTCGCTTTCGTGTGCTTTTCCTTGCACTGTTTCGCCAACGTCTCATACAGCGCCTGGGCCTTGATCTCGAGGAAGATGGCATACTCGAGGACGCGGGTCGGGGAGGCATGAATCCAGGGGGATTTCACCCGGTCGTAATCGATCAGACTGGCGCCGAGCGCCTTGTTGAACGCCGGCAGATCCTCCGGAGTGCGGGAGGTGATCAGGTTCCCGTCGACGACGACCTCGGCGTCGCGGTACAACGCGCCGGCATTGGTGAGATCGTCCCGGATCCCGGGATAGCAGGTCATCTTCCGGCCGCCGACCAGCTTCGCCGAGATCAGCACCTGGGGCCCGTGACAAATCGCGGCGATCGGTTTGGCCTGGAGCATGAACTCCCTCACGAAGGCGAGAACGCCCGGATCGAGCCGTAACTGCTCGGGGGATTTGCCTCCGGGAATGAGCAGGGCGTCGAATTCACTCGCGTGCACTTCCTGCGCCGTGGCGTCGATCGTGATCGTATTCCCGTTCTGGCCGTTGACGGTGCCGCGCTGGGTGCCGATGTAGCGGACTTCCGCGCCATGCTCGCGCAGATACGCGACGGGCGAGGCGGTCTCGGTGTCATGGAATTTGCGGGCGACGAGGACGGCGACCATTTTGTTTTTCATGCTGATATTCCGGGAATTCCCGGTCCTCCCATTATGATGAAACAGATCTCTCCGTACGATACCACCCCCGCCGCCGATCCGTCAAAATCATCTGCGGGCCGGGGATTTGTGATAGTCTGGAATGAGGAACCGAATCCAGGGGAGCGAAGGTGAACAAACATACGCTTTCATATATAACATGCGCATTCCTCGCGCTTCCCGCTCTCGCCGCGGCACAGGGGGCATACAACCCCCTCGCCGGAAGCGGGTATCACACCCCCGCACCCACGGAGGCCCCGCTTCCCGTCTCTCAAGCCTCGGCGCCGGTGCGGCCGCCAACCGCGATGACCGCTTCGGGCGCCCTGGCCGGCTACGATCCGTTCATGGACAATCACCTCGAAGCCCCGGTCACGGCCCAGGGAATGTTCGGCATTCCCGTGCGCGAAGCCGAGAAGGTATTCCGCGCCTATGGGGCGAAGCCCTACTCGTATGCCTTCGGGAAACACAGCCGGCTGTTGCTCTCGGTGTATCTCGTGACGATCTTCTTCGACCGGAGCCGGAACGTCGGGGAGATCCAGGTCGAGCCGCGCCCGCCGTACAAGATCATCGAGCCGACCGCGCGCGGCTTTTTCCTGCAGCTGATAACCCGGGAAACACGCCCCGACGAGTTCGAGACCGTCCTGACGCCTTCGAAAATCTCCGTGAAATACGCCCGCTCAGGGAAACCCCCGGAAACCGCTACTTCGACGTGGTAGAGGTCGGCGTGTCGCCGGTCGCGTCAGGGGCCGGATTCGCTGCCGGGAGCGGCGTTTTCGGACCAAGGCCCATATAGCTGAGCAGATTCACCCGGTATTCCCACATCGTGAAGATCGAAAGCGTCCCGACGACGTAGAGAAAATCGAGCTTTTCCGGGGCGATGAAATAGATGTAGAGAATGCTGGCGATCGGCATCACGCCAGCCGCCGACACGGCCCCGGGCCGGACCGACAGACCCCAGAAGGAGATGGCGGCCCAGAACAGGAGGGAGATGAATGCCGGCACGGGAAGAATCGTGAACAGCACGCCGGCCGTCGGGGCGAGCCCCTTGCCGCCGCGGAACCCGAGGAAGATCGAGTGGCAGTGGCCGATCACGGCCAGCACGCCGCCGAGACACATGACCCAGATAGACTGGTCCGGGGTGGGGCGGGCGAGATTCACCAGAAGAGGCGAAAGCGCCAGCCAGCCCTTGAGGACATCGAGAAGGGTGACGAGAAGGCCGAGTTTCATGCCGAGGATCCGGAACACGTCCCCGGAATCCTTCGTCGTCCATTCCCCGGGTTTCAACACGGTTTCCCGGCGGAGGAGCCGCGCGAGGAGATCGCCCACCGGGATCGAGCCGATGAAATACACCGCGAGGAAGTAATAGGCGAGTTGTTGTGTCATGGTCTGGCTTCTTCCAGCTTTTTCATTGCATTGGAAATGAACCGAACGGTAGCGTCCGGAGAGGTCCGCAAGGTATCATAATCCTTGATGAAATGCAATCCAGACATCCGGGCAGCCGGTGCCAGAGCCCGGATCCCGCCGGCAATCGAAGAGCTCGAGAAGCTTTTTCCGAGTCTCGTCGCGTTTCCGCCGCCGTCGAGGGCACGGCGTGACGGTCTGCTCGCCGTCGGCGGCGATCTGCTGCCCGGCACCCTGATTCGGGCGTATGCACGGGGCATCTTCCCCTGGAGCGTTGATCCGATCACGTGGTGGTCTCCGGACCCGCGGGCGATCTTCGAGATCGACACATTCGAACTGCCGAAACGCATGCAACGCTATGCGCGATCGGGAATATTCGAAATCACCTTCGACCGATCGTTCCGGGAAGTCATCGAAGCCTGCGCCGAGCCTGCACCCGGCCGGGAAGACACCTGGATCTCGCAGGAGTTCGTCACGGCCTACACACGGCTGCATGGGCTCGGTCTGGCCCACAGCGTCGAGGCACGGATGGAGGGGCGCCTCGTCGGAGGCGCCTATGGCGTTGCTCTCGGAGGCTTTTTCGCCGGAGAGTCGATGTTCCATCGCGCTTCGAACGCCTCGACGATCGCCCTCGGAGCACTCATGCACCGGCTCCGGGAACGGGGATTCGTCCTGTTCGACACGCAGGTCCTGACGCATCACACCCTTTTGCTCGGCGCCCGTGAAATCCCCCGGCAGGATTACCTGACCCGGCTGCACGGTGCCCTCGGCCGGTCGTGTGAATTCTCCTGACCCCCGGGGGAAACCGGCTGCCGCGCGTTTCGCCGGATGCATGAATTCAACGCTTTTCAGAGGGGGAGGAGTCTGTTATAATTCCCAGCCGTTCGGGTCCATCCGGCAAGGACCCCATCGATTTCCAGGAGACGTTTCATGATCTTCGATCATTCCAGGCGGTCCGGGCTGCGGTCGTTCGCGCTGATCACCGTCTTTCTGCTCGGCAGTCTGATTCCGGCCATCGCCCAGGATCTTCGCATCACCGACATCCGTTTCTGGCAAAGTCCCGAAGAGGCCCAGATCGTCCTCGATCTGTCGGCTGCCCCCCGGGTCTCGGCCGTTCAGACTCTGACGGATGGAACAATATTTTTTGATATAGAACAGTGCTCCTTCCGGCCCGGACGCCAGAACTACCCGCTGAACAACGCCTTCGTCCAGTCCCTTTCGGTTCAGGAGCGGGTGAAAGGCGGGGTCCGGGTTTTCCTCAAGCCGGTCGACGGGGTGGTGCAGCGCACCTTCGTGCTGCCCGCGAATGCCGACAAGGCCGACCGAGTGGTCGTGTTCCTCAGCGAGCCGGCGGCATCTTCCGAGGCCCGGCGTGCCCGTGAGATCGCGGAAATCGGCCGCCTCAAATCCGGCAACGTCCGCATCGTCGTGATCGATCCCGGGCACGGCGGCGAGGATCCGGGGGCGCGCCACAATGGCATTATCGAAAAGGACTTCGTCCTCCAGATGGCCCGTCTCGTCAAGGCCTACTTTGACCGCGATCCCCGCTACAAGGCGGTCCTCACACGGTCCGGGGATTACATCATCCCGCTTGAGCGCCGCAGCCAGATCGCCGCCCAGAACGGCGCTGACGCGTTCGTCAGCATTCACGGAAACTACAACCGGAAACGCGCGATCCGCGGGATCGAAGTCTATTACGAATCGCCGAAGGGCGCTTCCGGAGAGGCTGAACGCCTCCTCGTCGATGCCGAAAACGGCCAGGATATCATCGGCGGCGTGGGGACCTCGATCTCCGCCTCGAAAAAGGATATCGTCCAGAAACAGGCCGAAGTGATGTTCCAGAGTCGACAACTGGCCGAGAAGTCGGCGCGCCGTCTCGCCGTCGCCGTTCCCGGGCTTCCCCTGCGCGGCGTGAAACGTGCCGGATTCAAGGTGCTCCACTCGACCGCGATGCCCTCGATTCTCGTAGAACTCGGTTACATGTCCAACCCCCAGGACGTCGTTCAGATGCGATCGGCAGACGCCAAAACCCGGATGGCCCAGGGCATCTATCTCGGGGTCCGCGACTTCCTCGAAGGCTCGATCCAGCACGGATACGACGCCGGGTATCTCGAGTATGTGAAGCGTGTCGAGGAGGAGAGGAAAGCGCGTGCCGAGCGCATCCGCCGCGAGAAGGAGCGGCGCGAGCGGGCGTTGGCCAACAGCAAGCCCTACAAGGTGAAGAAGGGCGACACCGTGAAATCCGTCGCGAAGAAGTACGGCGTGAGTATCGCCGCCCTGCGCGATCTGAACCAGTTCGGAAAAAAACGCGCCTTGAAGTCGGGGGAAACGATCCGGATCCCTGGCCGCTGATGCGGCGTCGGAGGTCACCTTGAACCTGCTTGCCAATCTGAAGATCAAAACACGGCTGTTCATCACGATGGTCGTGGTTTCCGTCGTGCTGCTCGTTCTCAACCTCTACATCACCGGGATGATCCGTGAGACCGTGAAGTCCCAGATTCCCCTGCAGGTCCAGACGCTGCTCAACTCCGAGTCCAGCCGCGTCGAACGGATTGTCGAATCCTACGAGAAGTTCACCCGGTTCATGGCCGGCCTCGACGCGACCGTCCAGTATCTCTCCTGGCGCACCCAGAAGCCCGATGCGACCGATGTGATCGAGCAGTGGCGGAAGGCCCTCCACTCCCCGATGACCCAGATGAGATCGGAAGAGCGTCGTGTAGGGAAAGAGTGTGCTACGTTGT
>ENA-UOWO01003107-UOWO01003107.1-activated-sludge-metagenome-genome-assembly--contig:-NODE-3107-length-19646-cov-8.906232_pt1 | contig 19646 bp, 17 predicted proteins | sample MGYA00238148_ERZ761564 | MGnify/ENA primary metagenome ERZ761564 (study PRJEB28885, sample SAMN05720194) | activated sludge metagenome | isolation source: Anaerobic digester | place: USA... | reverse complement strand
AATAAAGAGCATTCTCTACCCAAAAAAGGAGCACTCTCTACCCAAAAAAGGAGCAGGCTGAAAAATAGGGGCGATAATAAATTATTAATAATATATAATATAAACTATGCTAAAAATGACATCCAAATTCGCTATTATTTTAAGATAATTATAAGATAATTATCATAGTCTGCCCCCTACGCCAAAGGCTGCGGGGGCATAGCGCGGGGGCTGACAGACCTAAAACATGTATGTATATTACAAATTCGAGCCCGGTTCAGCTCGCATATAATAAAATTCAAATTCTAATAAAGGTATGTATCATGAAAAGAAATTATCCTAAAAATAGAAAACCAACGGACAATATGGTCCAGCTCATGCTTCATCGTTACGGTGAACCCTACCTGCGCAAGCTATGGCAGGACAACGGCGGAGCTACAATCGCCAGCAGAATTCTGATGCAAGAAACCGGCCTGGAGATTACCGATATTCAGTTCTATTACCTCGCAAATAAATTTAACTGGAAACGAAGGATCCGCGATGATCATCCTATCGTAAAGCATGTATTAAGTGGAAGAGGAAACCGGGAACGGTACCGGCACATTATATTTCCGTGGGAGGAATCTTAAGGATTGGGTCCCATCTACCCACCCCCCGGTGTGAACCAGGCAACCAAATCAATCGATTTTCTAATAGAAATCCAGTTCTGAAATTTTTTTTGGTATTTTTTAATCCGGCCCTATGGGCCAAACCAACCAGAGGTATAACGTGAAATCAAAATACATAGTATACTGTCATATGTTTAAAACTACGCCAAGGAAAATGCGAGCTCTACTCCATCGATACTTCGGAACACCAGCGAAAGTTCGTGAACTTTCAATAGAGGAATTCTTCGCTCGAAGGGACGGACGTCTCTTCAATGGTCGTGATCCACGACCTTTCATCGATATTTGCATGGACCTTGAATTAAAAAAGCCAAGGTACGAGAAAATGCTGGAGATTCATGAAAGCGGACTATTCCAGAATATTCTGGATGCGGATGAAGACTGGGCAAAGGATAGTCCGGGTATCATCGCTGAAAAACTTAGAATTTGGAATGACATCCTGATCGCTAAGCGATCTTCAATTGCCGGCGCAAGGAAAGTCTACGAATTAGCTCCGGAGATTTATCATGAACCAGATCGGGATTTATAATCTGCCGAGGGCAAGTGATTCAGGTTTTTACGAAGTTGAAACGGAGGGCTGAACGAGTTCAGCCGCAGATTGAGATAACGCATCAGTCTCCATCAACTTTCGAATCCGGGAAAGTTACGCCACTTAGGGACATCGAACCGAATGTCCAACGACTGGGTGAGTCGGCGATGAGTAGCTACAGACTTCGATCAGATGTCTTCAAGACGGAGAATGGGTTTGAGGTAGTGTAGATGTGTTAGCAAAGAGAGACAGGGCTTTCGTCTAACAATTTCTTTTAGCAATTTCACAGTGAATTATAATTACGCTTAATCTGAACAGCTTGAATTCATTATCTCCCAAATCGTAGAGAATTCTGCTAATGATTTTCAACTTCCTATTTCGTTTGCTGCGGCAAGATTATTTTTCTTTGCCCATTCTATCGGCACAAACGAGTTTTCAATATTATCATTTTTTATTTGACAAGAGAACATTATGCAATCGGATATATCGTGATCCTGTCCATAATTGTGCATCCGAACAAGCTTCTGTTCATGGTCCCAATAATGGAAAGAAAACGGCCCATCTAGTATGCCATCTGAATTACGAGTCCAATATGCATCGTAGTGAACTTCGAGTTTTGATTTTATCTCCAACAAATTTTTAAGCTCTTGAATTTGTATGCTCAAATCTCTATTCTCATCAATGAGCAACTGATGTTTCTGCACTAGCTCCATTGCTTTTTGTTGAAGATCAAGGAGATCGCCTGCAAGTTCGGACTTTCCGAGTTGAATTAAGCTGCTAGAAAGGTTTTTAACAGAACTGAGGAACTGTGCACCTATTGAAACAGCTAAACTAATACTTGTGGCATCCATATTGCCTCCGCAAAATTATTTATAGTCCCGTATTCCCTTGGGGAACACTCGTCAAACTTTATATTCTGCAATGATTTATTTCATCTAACTCTATATTGGGATTGCTTCTTTTTAGTGCCTTCATTATTCCAGCCATGAGGATTTACCAAATATGATCGAAACTCCCAGCATCAGCCACTTCCTCATGATTTCAGAATTTCATTCATGACATATCTAGAGCCACAATTATAGTTGCCGACATCTACTTTGTCAATCCTGCAATCGCAGAGCAAATTAGTCCTAAAACCTGAAAGATAGTGCCAGAGATTAGGAAACATAGCCCTTTTCGGCCATTTTTTCGTTCTTTCTTTCTTTCTTTCCGTGATATACCGATCGCGATATTTATTGAGTTTATCTGGATCAGTAATAGCTGCCGGTAGATTTTTACCGGAACTCGTTCCCGTAAAACCAGAGTAAGAGGGTTCGATTGGCAATTCTGACAGCATATTCAATTCATCATCACTAACGAAAAGATTTTGGAGTAGGATGTAGCCTGAGTAAGCAACAATGATCAAGCCCACACCTGAAAGACTAAGACCAAGTATCAACATCCTTCTTTCCCTCCATCTCCATAACGCTGGGCATCATCGGCGGAGCGCAGCGCCGTCCGATGAATGCTGTTGTGTACGCCCGGCATGATCATGAACTTGTAGGGTGCAAGTCCCTTACAGGAGGATCACACCGTATTATTTTCTGAATAATACGACAACTGTTAGCGAAAGGCAAGGGCAAAGTCGCGAGATGATGTCTGAAGGAAGCCTGGAGCAAAGCGACGAACCGATGCACAAGAACGTCATAGAAGGCCGAGCCCGCGGGTGAGCTAGCACAAGATAACGAAACCCGGTGATCCGAGTTGGGTACGGTAAATGACGCGGCTGCGGCGCGAAAGTTCATGATCTTATCCGGGGAGATCTGCCTGAAGAGCATTGATATACAGAGTGACTAATGCCGGAGCGGGCGACCCGGCGGAACAACGTCCAGGCCTTTCGGAGCTATCGCCGGGAGGAGCCAGGAACACGAACAAGGATAGCAACTCACTCTGCACTATCAAAGCGTCCCGTCAGGGAACTGCCGGGATTATCAGGCAGAAGTCAGCCGATACCATAGTAGCCCAATGCTCAGGGTAATGCCTGAGACATGGTGAAGGGTCGAACCAGACGAACAAAGCCGAGCTTTATACTGCTTGCTTCGAGCGATGACTCCCGACGGGATAGCTGCGAAGTGACGCAGGGATAAACGCCGCTTTGTAAAGAACCGAGAGGCAAAATGCTTGAACAAATCCTTGAACGTAACAATCTACTGACGGCCTGGAGACGGGTGAAGGAGAACAAAGGCTCCCCTGGAGTAGATGGGATAACGATAGAAGAGTTTCCCGAATACATCAGGGAGCATTGGCCGGAGATCAAACGTCAGCTATTGGACGGCAGTTATCGGCCCAAGTCGGTAAGACGCGCAGAAATCCCCAAGCGCTCAGGCGGCAAGAGGCCGTTAGGCATCCCAACGGTACTGGATCGTTTTATCCAACAAGCCATCCTTCAAATCCTGCAACCACTATTCGATCCGGGATTTTCGGAATGGAGTTATGGATTCCGCCCGGCTCGATCGTGCCATCAGGCAGTCAGCCGAGTCCGGCAGTTGATCGACGAAGGCTATGGGAACGTGGTAGACATTGACCTGTCGAAATTCTTTGACCGTGTCAACCGCGATCTGCTGATGGTTCGAGTTGCTCGCAAGGTTAGCGACAAGCGTGTATTGCGCCTTATCGGCTTGTACCTGAGAGCAGGCGTAGAGGTAGATGGTGAAACACAGCCAACTACCGAAGGCGTGCCGCAAGGCGGGCCGATGTCGCCGTTGCTCGCTAACATCATGTTGGACGATTTTGACAAAGAACTGGAAAAGCGCGGTCACCGGTTTGTGCGTTATGCCGATGACTTTATGATTTTCGTTAAAAGTAAACGCGCTGCTGAAAGAGTGATGGGTAGCGTGACGCGCTATCTGGAGAAAGATCTCAAGCTGGTGGTAAACCAGCAAAAGAGCCGCATCGTCAAGGCCGAGGCGTGTGACTATCTTGGATTTATATTCAAGAACAAGCGCATCACCTGGTCAGACGCGTCTCTGGAAGAGTTCAAATACAACATCCGGCGGTTGACCGCGCGGAGTTCCGGCATTTCGATGAAGAAGCGCCTGGCTCAACTGTCGCGGTATATCCGTGGCTGGATGGGATATTACGCTTTGTCAAAGTACTATACGCCGTTGCCTGGACTTGATAATTGGATTCGGCGACGTGTGCGCATGTGCTATCTGAAACAATGGAACCGGCCGCGAACGCAAATCCGAAATCTCATCAAGTTGGGTGCGCCGAAATTAGAGGCAATAGGTGTCGGCCTGAGCAGCAAAGGCCCGTGGCGATTAGCCAAAACATTTGGCAGCCAGGGCGGCCTCACCAATTCCTATCTCGCGGCGCAAGGATTAGTATCTGTTCTTGACCTCTGGATCGCATTTCACTATCCGAAGTGAGTCGTCTGGAACCGCCGGATGCGGACCCGCACGTCCGGTGGTGTGGGGAGGGCGAGGGAGAACCTCGCTCTTACCCGATTAGAAAGTTAGATCTTAGATTAAAATCCAGATTTTCTCAGAAATATAATTATCACCAATGATCGGCCAGCCTTGAGTATGTGCTAAGCTAATTTTTGTTTTCGAAATATTTGTGTACATTTTTTCGAGCTCATGCAATTTAATATTTGCTGGGCATATTGTGTCAATGTCTATATTGAAATAATAAGGGTACTTGTGCTTGTAACTATCCACATTGTTCTGCCGACCTGTGATTGTGACAGCTTTGTAGCAGATTACTCCTTTATAAGAAAAAAATATTCTTTCATTCGGTTGCAAAGCCTTTGCTGATATGCGACCTTTTGTAAAACGGAATTTGCCAATTGGATCTATTTTTAAATCATTTTGAAAAAAATTATGAACCTGATCGATATTGGGGAAGATTTCTTCGCTTAGTTTTACGATTCTCATAAATTTTCACTTTCTGTTTATTATACCTTCTAACGCGATGCATCACCAGCGCAGCGGCGGAGGAAAATGGGGGTAGGCAAGCTGCATCTAGTGAATGCCTGTGTTAGCAATTGATTGCCTCGTTACTATTCTGGAATGGAAAATTATTATCAAAAAATATTATGGGCAACGGTACGTCACATTTTAAATCAAGTTTTTCGCTTATTAATATATATGTACGGCTCACATATTTCGACGATCTATATAGATAATCAGGCTCTATCCCCAAACTAGGAATAATTGGTATTTTGTGCTGTTTATGGAGTGGATTATTGCACTGAATAACGTTGTAAATGCCTACATGCTGCCACATACTGTGTGCAGGACCACTGAAGGGAACATACGCGAATTTGTATAACGATTCACAACCTGCCTCAATTGCCATTTCTCGAGTTGACTTGCCAGACCACGATCCTATGTTAATTTCAATTGCCCACTCCAACAATTGTGAATTTAACCATGCTTTTCTAATTTCGATCAATTGCTCAACTTCATCAATTTCTCCGTCTGGAATTTGATCGATTTCATTTTGTAAATATTCAATAAAGAGCTTTTCCTGTCCTAGTCCAAAACGGATATATTCTTTGCTCCTTTCAAGCGGTGAATCAAGAATCCACGCGAGAGTTATATGTGTATCTGTCATACAACGCAAAATAATTGGAGCAATATGACCATTCCAAATTCCTGGATTTCGAGCAATTTCAATCGCAAGTGTTGCTTGACGTGCAGCCAAGCCACCAATGACTTCAGATATTTCGTTATGGTAGATCTCGGGAATGTAATTATCCCACCTCTCCTTAAAACCTGCAACTATTATATTACAATAGTCTGATAAAAATTTATCAATATTCTTTGATTGCTCGTCGGTCATAATAGAGTATTCTCAGGATATTCGCAACGGCTCAACTCTGCTCCTCGGTTCCAAAAATATTTTGGCCAAATATTTTTTAAAGATAACAATCCAAATTCAGCCATAGAACTTGATCGTAAAAAAGCCGCAGCTCGTTTGGCTTCATCAGTCTCTGGCTTTTCAATAACTGAGTTAAAGTCTGGAATATCTAGGTTGGCTGCAAATTTAATAGTACCGGCCATCAAACGCGTCAACATGATCGTTCCGAGCAATACAATTCCAGGCGTTTCATATTTGTTTAAATGTTTTCTTACGCATTGCTTCATGCGTTGGATAAGCACTTCTTGTGAAATTAAGCTTGAAGGAGGCCCAACAAACGAAAGCGAGAAATTATCATAAAGTAAAACCAAAGGTGCCAATGCATGCTGAATTTCATTTAACAAAGAATGCTTATTCCATGCGTTTTTTATTTCTGATTTCTGACCTTCCGTAATATCTGCATAAGCTGATTGCGTGGCGAAATTTTTCGGGTTATCTAACTTGGGCCATTTTTTCGTTACACCTACTACAGTTTCTAAGGTTCTTGCTCCGAAATTATAACTCATTCTGTCATGAATCAGGCCAAGCCAGATTAACTCAGGTAGCATATCGTTAACATAGCTATATTCTCGAATTCCCGGTAATTGCTTAAGAGGCGGAATAAAACGTTTGCCTCTTTGCTTATACCCCTCGAGATTTTTCTTTTTTTTCATAGTTTCGTGATGGCTAACATTTAGGATTTTATACGTAGTTGCGCCCGAAAAGTGGCAGCTCGTGAAGTACGTCGCAAACAAATTAGCACAACACTCATCATCAGCGATGAAAGACTGCTGTGCTCTTTCTCATGGCAACCCCACCCGATTAGTCCACTACCAAATCACTCTTGTTAATTAACGAATCATTGTATTATTTACAAAGGGAACCAATCCTTCGCCCACACCTGGTGTTACATACTGGGGTGGTGGGAGATTTTAGCTCATCCTGAGTGTTCTCTGTCGGCCTGATTTTTTGATTCTATCTGCTACGATTAATAGGATTTTGTCAATCTGTCTCGGCGTTAGAACTACACCATATCGTTTAGCGATGTCATCCTCTAGCCAAAGGCATTTGCGAACGAGAAACAAATACTCTGCATCTGATACTTTGCACTTGATTTCAGGAATTTGGATGATGCTCGGGGTTACTTTGTTTATAGCCTGCCGCGCCCGACTATCATAAATGAAGAATACATCTGGCCGATGGAAATGGAGGTACTTGCTGGCTAACGCTCGTTTCTCTAGGCCGGATATTTCAGCAAATAAATCCATCAGCTTTTTGTGGGTGGCAATAGCTGATTCGAGCTGTATCCACGAATTTGTGATTATAGCAGGGATATCTGTCAGCCATTTATCAATTTTAGATTCTCTGATTGTCTTGGCGACAGTAGTAATATAAAAATCATCAGATGTCATCTGTTCTTGCGCATTTCTACGACGTTCAATGGCAGCTGCATACGTACGACCAATCAGCCAGATTTTGGCGATAATGGCTTCATCCGATTCGTGTATTGGATGTTCTTTGCACAGGTTATAGAGGACCGCATTCCCCAAATCCCAGGGGGAAGATGATAGAGCTAGTTCAACATCCTCGTTTGTGATGCCTATGATCATAGTTAAAAGCATTTCCTGGCGGATGAAATAAGCTATTCAATATTAATTATCTTATGGCAATTTTGATGAGCCTGATAACTAAAACTAGTAAGGATGCTGCAAGTACGACCGAGCCCCATACAACATAAATTGCCCAGCCCGAGTTATAAATATATTCAGTCGTCGCGAGGCCGTTAATCCAGAAAATAAGTGCACCCCCCATTATTGACAATAGTTTAGTCGCATTTGACTTGATCTCATTAATGGTCTCATTCACTTTGATGATTGTCGCCTTCTGCTTATCAGCATACTCCTTTATATGACTGCATGCTTTCTCTGCACCATTCTTCAACTCAACATCTGCCTGTTCATAAATATCCGTCAATAATTTTTCGTAATTAGAGTTTTGAATATTTAGAATCCTTGTAATATTATCTCCCACTCGTGGCAGTAGGTATTCTTTCATCGTCCGCTCAACTTCCACTATTGAACTCTTTTGTTGTTGAATGTGATGCACTACAAAAAAGCCAACAATTGAAAGGATAGCCGCAAAACCTTGGATTAGCGCACTCAGTAACCAGTATATTGTATCTTGTGTCAAGTTCATTGGTCTCTCTCTCTTATTCTCTCTAATATTCCTGGTCCAGAAGGAGCATGGTTTATAGCAAATATTAATAATATGATATACTGCTATTAAAAGTCATAAAATCTTAAAGAGAGCTGCTATCTTAGCCATACCCCAGCCCACATCCCATCCTTGTTGAAAAAGAGAGATTTCGCGTAACCACTTGCATTCCACAAAGCATCAAAAGCGGGACGAACTGCTTTATGGTACTCTATCTCAGAGCCATAATCTTGTAAAAGACACTCAGGAAGGAATAGGGGATTATCTAAAATTGGGGGCGGAGAGTCATTTCGTAAATCTTTATCAACAATATATCTCGCATCTCTCACTCCTTCGAAAGTAATCATTATGATTAGTGGCGGAGGAACGCTAATATTTTTAAGGCCATTAATATAAGGTGCTATATGCTTAAAAAATATTCTCTCGACCCACCCCCCACTGATGAACGAGCCGTCGTCTGTTTTTCGAACAATTCCCCCAAGTGTCGCTTCTAAAACTCCATTTCGAAATATTTGCGTGTACCCTCTGTTAGTCTCTCCCCCTCGCTCGTTGATAAATCCATTAAAATTAAAACGAGGGGTCATACCAGAAGCGTCAAGAGGGCTAAATGCATCGTGCACACTATAGATAGTCTCGACATTAAGGTTAATCATTCCTGAAAAAGCAGCAGCTGGTACAATATGAATAAATAAGCGGCCATCATTAATTAGCGGTCGGTGACTTTCACTATTAGTCACTGCATAAATTCTATCGTTTCGAAATTGACGAGCTCTTTCTAAGGCAGAAGTAGATTGACTGAATAAAGTTCTTAGTTCCTCAATGCCTGGCTCACTTACACCAGCGGAATTCCGAATGAAGAATTTATTTACTGCCTGGGCGGTTACACGATGGGGCGGGTTCCAGCTTCGAGGAATCCGAAGAAGCAGTACCTTAGATCCTGTATCTAATGTGATTGCTCGCATTCTGATGCCCGCAATAGGGGGTTCTATTGCATTCCGAAGCATCTGTTCCATTCTTAGAATTTCTGAATCAGCATCGATGTCAACACCAAGAAGCTTTGTAGCGATGCCCGCATTTTCTTCAATACCTATTACTAAGTGGCCGCCCGAAGTGTTTGAAAATGCAGATACATCTTTTAAAAGCTCCCTTTTTTCGGCGTCTGTGTTACCATAATTTGCTTGTTTATACTCAATACGAAGACCTTCCGGAACTTGTGCATCAATAAGCTCCTGAAGATCTGCTTGAGTGACATCATCAAAATTTTCTCTTTCGATCGACATTGGATTCCTTAAAATGCTGCTCGCTTCGGTCCAGGTAACAAGTTTCTTTAGTTAAAACAAATCTCACTGATAAACTCTGCTTTTACTGCAATGGCTTATACTACAACGATACGATGAAGTGATTTGCATTAACCACCGTTTTTGCTCCTCCTCCGCCCATCGCTTTCTCCCATCAGCTCGCGCACAGCTATTTGTCGCAAAAGTCGTTTGAAATTTATAATCTTAAAATGAAGCGCATGAACGTTTTTAAGGCAGGTATTTTTCTGCACTCGCCAGAATGTAGAATTCAAAAAAGGATGAATTTTTATCAGCATTTAAAACCAGATCATGCTTTTAATGCTTTTCTTCCTATTTCAGATATTTCCCAAATACCGCGAGGAGAGTCATTTTTTAGCAATCCCTCATTTACCATTGTGTTTCTGCACCACTGAGCAGTGTTCTTCCAACGGGGCTGATTCGGATATGAGCTAAGGGGATCATAGTCGTATTTATTCAATATTCCTTTCATCTTTTTCTCAACAATAATAAGTACTTCAGTCATCGGCGAAGAACCACCCAATTCAATTAAGGTATGCAATATCGGATTGCGAAAAGATTCATCGGGAGTCCTTAAACCGCGTTTAATTTTGTGCTGCTTTTTACTTTTCTTTGGTGATTTATCAGCAAATAGAGTTTGCCATTCTTTTTGCATGTCTTTCAGGCGTTTGCGAAAATTTTCTAGTCGAGTTGCACTTTCTATAAGTCTTTGGGCTTTCTCCAAATCATTGCCTTTAAATGCATCTGCACCATCGTCTCTAAGCGCATCTGCAGCTGCTTCGACTTCTTCTAACAGAATCTCGAAGGCTGAGTGGACTTCATTTTTATTCATGAATTACCTCATGATTATATGGTCAAAGATCTAAAATTAATGCTCAACTAATCACATAAAATAGTTCAAATGCGCTGGAGAATATTAGCATTACTTATTAGATATTACGTTTTAGAGCGTAAATCTCTAAACTCTATTGATTTTATCAAGTAATCGATACATTGTAATTGATCCTCCTTTGTCATCGAAAGGTGCGTAAAAATTAGGTTATCAATTTGCTTATGTTCTTCAGTATATATTTCTGATAAAGTATCATACGTATCTCTATTAAACGACTCAGGGATATCTGCCATACTCATATTTAGCTTCATATAAACGGGAAACTGCTCTAAATCAGCTGCTTCAGATTTAAGTAAACCCCCGCCCAGATTTTTTCGGCCGCTGATTTCCCTAAGAAGCCAAAAAATTGACGAATTAAAAAAGAGCCAGAGGCTTACTATTATATTTTCAATGTTTTTGTCATCAAAAGCGTAAACGTCCACTCCGCTGAGAGAATGAGCATTGATATTATTAATGCTGCAATAATGCCTACTAATACCCCGCGGCAAAATTAGCAGTGGAGGCTTTTTTCGCGTAGAATTTTCATCAAATAAAACAAAACCTTCGTTCATGAGATAATTTGCTGTTTTTTTGCTTATTTTCGATTTTTTCACAAGATACCAATCTGAACTAATTAATAAATAAGGTGAACCAGAATATAGGATTGGGATGCAATGTTCGGGAGGAATATTATATTTTTTTATAATCTCAATCGGTATGTAATATGATTTTAAAAGATTGAGCCCTTGACCGTAATAGAATTTATTCCCGGGCAGCGTTATTTTGTTCAAGGGCATCGCCTTTTCTTCTAAAGTTTTTAGAATTCTAAGCACGAATGAATCAGATTTCTGCAAAATCCCCCATTTATATTTTGATATTAACCCATCTGAATAAGCAAAGCTAATTGAACTATATTGATCATTCCCATTGCTGGGTTGATCAATCTCATTAAAAAATATTCTATCGATGCTATCTTTTAAAGTCATAAAAGTTATTTTATTAGATATAGTTGGAGCATTTCCAGTAAACACGGATATGATAGTATTTATGTTCGGACCTTCACCAGAAGGAAAATATCGATATTGGCTGTCGATAATACTTATAACATTTGTGTGGTTTATAAGAAACTTCTGGGCTTTAATCCCATATTCGGTGTCTAACCATGCATTTTGTGTAATTAGTACAATAATTCCCGAAGAATTTATGAATGATATAGAAGCCTCTAAAAAGTAAACTAGTAGATCTGCCCCTCTTGTTATGAACTGAGCATCTTGATTCCACCTGTTCTCGCAACTTTTTTGATATAGTATTTTTAATTCGTTACTAAATGAAGGATGCCTAGATTCTAGATAGGGAGGATTTCCTATTACAATATCAAATCCATTCTTCACACCAAACATCCATTGGGGATCAAAAAAATCTGCAGAATTATAAGTGAATGGCTCCCACGATATTAATTTAAAAGTCATAGAATCAGCTGCAATCCAATTATTTAAATCTTCTGCCATCTCCTGTTGTTTTTTGATGAAGCTGTCCTCGATTTCTTTTTTTTGAAGGCCATGACTGATAAAATAATTCTCACGAAGTCTTTTTAATTGGATGATTTTATCTTCAGATTCACCAACTGAAATACTTTGGCCTGCCGGAAGGCAAATTAATGTATTAGCTGCGACAAATTTAAATTCTAGATTTGGCAGATGTTCAATGCCTCTGTTGCTTTTGTCATCCTCCACTTTTTCATCAACAATCAGTGAAAGAAAAACTCGTAATTTGGATATTTCGATAGCTATTGCTTGTAGATCTACCCCATAAATCGATTTGCGAATAATTCCCAATTTGCGTGAATAATCCCATAGGTCTTGATCGCTTTCTAGCTTTTTTGCGACAATTTTTCGAAAAACTGGATCAGGAATGCTCTTTAAAGTTCTTTCTTGCCATTCTTTTGCATCTGGATCTATTTTTTGTAATATTAAAAGCAATTTTTGAAGCATGCCAATGGGAAAGGCTCCAGATCCACAAGCCGGATCTAAGATTTTTATCTCATCGATTGCTTGAATTATTTTTGATCGATTTAATTTGGAAATTTCGACCTCATCGCTATAACTTAAAATTTTATTTATTGTAGTAGTATCTATTCCCGTTTTTTTCTTTAAATACTGCCTAAGACTCTCATCAATCATATATTCCACGATCGGTCTTGGAGTATAAAAACTCCCAGTTGCTTTCCTTGCGGTTTCCCCGGTCTCGGGGTTAATTTCGGCCAGTAAATTTTCAAATATCCTACCAAGCATTTCCGGATCAATCGACAGTTCGATGTCTATTGAAGTGTTTTCATCGATGGTAAAATTGTAGGTTTCGAATACTGTGAACAAATCAAGAAACCAACCATCTATTATATTCAAATTATTAAGATAACGAGTGATGCCCATGACGAGATCAGGATCATAATAATCATCCTCATGCGGTTCAAAAAGTCCACCATTTAGAAATGGAGTATCCTTGAAACGATCTTGAACGATTTCGGTCCGTTCATCCTGGGGCGTATTCAGTACCTGAAAAAAGAGATATTCAAGGATATTATGATAATAATGTTCGTTTTCCCGTACAGCTTGTGAGGAAAGGATATCTTCGCTTATAAGAGGTATGCCACTTGCACTACTTTTCTTTTTCAAGAACCAGCAAAAGACTAGTCGACCGATGAGCCGCACAGCAAATTCCTGATACTTTTGATGATTCTGTTCAGTATTAGGTAAGGATGGTAAACGCAAAAGTCCTTTCTCATCAATGGTTTTGCTTCCAATCTTTCGAGATCCACCGACTAGCTTTGTGAAAAGTATCGCGATTTCATTATAAAATTCTTTATTTACTACCTCAACAGAAAATCTTTCTTGTAGATCGTCAAGGTTTTTTATTCGGCCTCTTTTAATGAGAAATTGCATTGGGGTATGCGTTTTGCAATTAGGCCCCAAGAAAAACGAATAGCGTCGGGGATTTGAGAATTCTTTTTGGATCTTGCCATCTAAAATTTTCAGATCGATGGAAATATATGACAGGCGATAGTTTTTAGAATTGTTGGAGATATAGATGACCAAAGCGTTGCGGACAAGATATTCTGCGAGAAGATGGAATGTCTCCTTAGCCAGGCTAACACGAGGGTCGTTTTCTGATTCATGATGAACCTCATAAATCAGCAAATCAATCGACACACTTCTCCCTAATAACAAAGCTTTACGGATATACTTTGTGCTGAATGAAATTGATGTTGTCTCAATGGCGGCAACAAAATCATCTGGCAAAAAGCCAGCCTGGAACCATTGCAAGTAAGTATTCCGATCGTAGGGTGCCTGGAAATCAATCATCAAATCAATTCCTCAGCTAGAATAATCGCCTCGTCACTGTCTTCAATTCGTCGCGCCGTCTCTATCATGATTGATAGATATGATTCCGGCAATTCTTGTTTAAGTTCGTCAAGGGCTTGATCTGGTTTCCTTAAATCTAGATTGCGTAACTTTTTCAAAAAATAGTCGGGCAGCGCATCAAGAGTTTTGATGACAAGAGCAATATCTCGTAAATAGTCTTTATGCTTGATAGAGTTGGGGATTAAAGCTTCCACAACGGCAAGAGCTTCTCGTTTGCCCTTGTCAGAACTGACTTGAGTTTTTCGTTCAAATAGTGCAGATTTTAATCTTTGATAGGCCTTTTCAAAACCTGGACTAACAATCGATGGTTTTTCACCAACCCCCGAAGCGAAAAGGGAAAGAGCTACCTCCGCGCTCAATGCAACATCGTCCTCATCCATGCCCAATTTAAACTTATAATCGTCGCCTTTACGGCCAAAGACAATGACGCCAGATTGTGCTTTCTGCGCAGAACGTCGTACCCTGGAACGATGAGGCAGAGCTCGCGCTTGTTGAATTAAATCGGGCTGATGGGCCTTTAGTTGGTAAAGAAGATTCCTATATTCATTATCCCAGGATCTTTCTTCTTGCGCAGCTTGCTCCTTCTGGTATTGTTCAATAAAAAATGATTCCAAGTGCTCCTCATCTGTCAATACTTGGGTATCTTCTCCCAATAGGGCATGGATCATGTCAATTTTCAGCGTGCTGATTTGCTTAATTCGAGTCTCCTCTTCACCAGTTGCAGTTGGGAAAAAATTATAAATATAAAGCCTGTCAAAGACTTTTTTATTGATGCGATTAATGCGGCCAACACGTTGAATCACGCGGGTTGGATTATAGGGAATGTCATAATTGATAATTATGCCAGCTCGATGGAGGTTGAAACCTTCGGAAATAGCATCGGTAGCGATGAGAATATCAAATTTATCCATTTGCTTTACTACAGGAAGCCCAGCATCGAAATTCTCACGAATTACTCTTTTATTTGCCCCGTTAGCATCAGAGGAAGAGTACTTGAATACCCGGAATTCTTCGTGCAGAATATCAAAAAGATATTTGGCGGTATCACTGAATTCCGTAAAGACTACTATTTTGCATTGAGGGTCATGATGCAGCCATTGCTTTAACCTTGCTTTCAGCTCCTCTGCTTTTGGATCCCAGCCAATGCCTTCAGAGAACCATAAGTCATGTATCTCCTTCAGGAGGGCAATATCTTTATCGACATCTAGAATAAACTCATTAGTGAGGTCAGATTTATTAATGATGAGAAGACCTTTCTGCTTATATGAAGAAAGAACTTCATCCAAATCAATGTCTTCAACATCTCTGTCATCTTCAAGACCACCTTCTAATAAGAGCGTCTCGACATCAGGCAGCTTGCCTTCTCTGAAAATCGGCACAATTCCCAGCCCATGGTACCATTCTTTGATCAACTTCGCAGAGTGAATCATGGATTCCAGACTGGATCGGAATGAGTATTTCGAGCTTTCAAAGCGACGAACAAGCAATCTGCGCATAAATCGAGCCAAGTTTAGTTGGCTCTGCAATACCAGGTTGGCATCTCCATATTCTTCTTCCCATTCATTCTTATATTTTGCTGGGTCAATAAGATATTTTGTTGGTTGATAGCGAGCGCCAATGAAACCATTTTGAGCCTGAGCGTTTTGAGGTGCTATACGTTCGAGAGTATCACAATATAATTCAGTTAATTTTCCCAGATCGTAATCCAGAAGATGCGGCGGTTCTATCTGGTTTAGCTCAATGTGTTGTGTCACCAAATCAGTGCGGTATTCTTCAATCTCTTGCAGATCGAGACGTGAACGGCGAATAAGAAGCGGAGTAATAAGGTAACGGATCTCTTTCGCCAATTTTTGAATGCGTTGTTTTATTTCTTCTGGTGCCTCTTTTTTCTCGCGCTGCGAGCGAATAATGTCTTTATATTCAACTATAAGTTGACGGAATTGATAGGAAAGATTGTCAATTGTTTGAATTGTAGATTTTGCCGGGATCTGAAAAAGCTTGACCATAGAAAAAATATCCTGAGGCCGGTTGTTGAAAGGAGTGGCTGTAAGAAGGATAACCTTATTCCCTTGGCATAGCTTGTGAAGATCTGCATAATCACGTGTGAGTTCATTACGAAATTTGTGAGCTTCATCAACGATAATCAGCTTTGGCTCCAGGATATCTGAAGATGCCTCAAGCGCCTTATCAATGGCTCCCGTACTATAAACTTGAGCGTTGAATTCGTATGAGTATCGATAATCCTCCCATTGATCCCACAGATGGGGAGGGGCAATGATGATTGTTTTAAGACCCATATTATGGGCAATTGTCGAAGCAATGATACTCTTTCCTAGGCCGACGACATCAGCTATGATAACACCATTATGCTTCTCAATAATATTAAGAGCCGATAGGATCGCATCGGTTTGATACCTTAGATTTAGATAATTATTGTTGGTGATCTCTGCAGGAAAACGGATATTGGATTTGCTAATAGCAAAATACTCATCTAGCACACGGATATACATTAAGAAAGGCTTTGGCAATTTATCTAACCAGATTCGCTCGATAACTTCAGATTCGAATTCATTAAAATTCTGGATACTGACTATGTCAATGGCAGATTTCCACAGTTCATCAAAAAGGTCTTTGGCTTCCTGGTAATGTTCATCGCGGAAAATGACATTGATTTCAAATCTGTCTGTAAGCCCTTGAAGAGATAAGTTGCTGGATCCAGTGATTACGGAACCTGGATAACTACCACCTTCACTATGGCCAGCATTGTTTTCAAAGATATATAACTTTGCATGATTTGGCTGTTCTGTTTTGCGGATCTCAAGAGAACCATCTTTAATCTTCGAAAGAAAAAGACGAAAGGCTTGTTGCTTTTCCTCGCTATCAAAATAATCGGTGTCATTGAAAAGTTGAACTAGGGACTGAAGATAATTTTGTCTTATTTGGCCCCGGGATAAATGAACTTCTTGGATGATTTCAAATTCTTTGACTTTATTAAAAAGTGCCTTCTCCGCATCCATGCCTACAAGGATTTTTACCTCTTTGTCCCCCAGATTTTGATAAAGCTCCGCAAATCCAGAGAAGTAGAAATAGCCAACCAATGCATACATGGCTTTAGTGTTCGGCAGAATATTATTGATCAGATCGGAAAGCAAGGCTTTTTGGTTGGTAATGAAGGTGCTCGACATTGTCTCTCCAGCAAAGTCTGATAATCCGCAACTGGTAATGCTTAACAGAGTAAGTGATTTATCAGTATGATAATTGTTTTCATAATACGCTTATAAAGTGCAGTGCTTATTTATAAGCGCCTTTATCTTTGATCTTCATCAAATCATCAGTATTATACTTTTCAAAGTACTCCAATAGTTTTGCATAGTTGTTTGTTTTAGCGATAGTAATTGGAGTTTCACCAAAAATGCTTTGCACTGTTGGGTCGGCACCATTCTGAAGGAGCAACAGTACAGCTTTTTCATTTCCAATTAAAGTTGGCTCAAAAAGCGCGGTTTCACCATATATGTTCTTTGCATTAATGTCAATTCCGTTCTCAAGCAAGAAACGCATATACCCAATTGGAGCAGCACTTGCCATAAAAAGCAAGGTTTCACCAACAGTATTTTTTTGATTTATATCGGCTCCAGAATTGACAAGCAATTGCATAATTTGTAATTCGCTAACCATATTAGTCCTGGGACCACCACAGGCTCTTAGCGCAGGCATGGTCAGTACTCCCCCTAAGAACTTATCACGAGCATTTATGTCTGCTCCCTCTGCTAGAAGATATTTGATCATCGCCTCTTTTGAACATAATATTGCTTTAAGCAAAGGTGTTGAATTCGAATTGCTTTTTGCATTAATATCTGCACCATTGAGAAGCATAATTTTGGCAATTTCAATGTTCCCATAAGTCGCAGCTTTAAATAACGCGGTTTCACCTTGCTCATCTTTAATATCTACGTTATTGTTCTGTTTGATGTAATCTAAAATTGCTGTTGGATCGTTTCTCTTAACCAGTTTATGAAGAGCAGGCGTTTTATCTATACAAGAAAAATAAGAAACGTAAAAACTAAGCATAAATGATATGCTAAGCTGAATTTTTGAACAATTCCTATTCTTCAAAAAGCACCACATATAAATCCTATATTGTGTGGAAGAAATAAAAAAGCCCAGCCATCCTTTATGACTGAGCCTTTAATTTCGCACCATATCCCCTCCCGGGTTGCACTGCTTCCCAAATGCAAGATTCTATGCTTCCACAATGTAATAATATTATACACAAAATCAAGGGATTTTGCAGAAATTGGCTTTTTGTTTAAAATTTATTCCTTCACAAAAGTGGCGATTTTGTGCCTTGATTTTTATTTCTGGTGCATTATCTTTTAATAGGAGGTGCTATTATGGAAGAAGACGACCTGCCTGATGACGATCCCGCCGTCGAGTATTGGATTCCATTCGTGAGAAGAATGAGAAACATCCCGTTGGAATACCAGTTGGCGATCATCGATGAATATGAAAAAGCAGAAGACGCCGGAAAGGACATGGACGTCGAAAAGATGTGGGATCTCTTGATTGCGGGGGAAAACGAGGTAAAATTGGTAGTAGGGAAACATCGTAGAGCTAATTGATTTACACAGGAAAAGCTTCAGATATTGGGTCATTTGCATATGTAAAATGTATCAAAATGCATACCTGTTTTTTCTCCGGATCACCCTTGATTTAAATATACATAGCACTGCCAGCCCCCGATTTTGATCAATTTAACCTAAAAAAGGATGCCCATCGGCACCCCTTTTGGCCTGAAATATCAGGCTAGAATGCCCTCATCTGCAAACGAATAATATCCATTATTGCCAATAATTATGTGGTCCATCAGAGTAATGTTCAGCAACGCTGCAGCTTCTTTCAGCCGTTTGGTTAGTGCCTTATCCTCGGCCGATGGTGATGGATCTCCACTCGGATGATTATGCGCGACGATCAAATTCCGGGAGCTGCTGTAAAGAGCGACCCGTAAAATGTCAGATGTATCAGCGACAGATTCATTGGCGGTTCCGATGTGTACCATTGATGTTGCATTGACGTTATGACGGGCATCCAGAGCAATGGCCAGTATTACCTCTCTATCGTAATCTCCAATCTGTTTTCGGACATAGGATGCGGCATCAGTGGAGCAGCTGATATTGACATGGGGCATTTCTTTTTCCCGCACCAGCTGACTTCGGACGAAGTAATGGGTGCTCTTTTCAAACAGAGGCAGGTCTGCGTAATTGGTTTCCTCCATAGGTTTCTCCATTTAGAGAACAAATTTGCTCAGATCGATACGACAGGGAAGATGAATTCGAGTTACCGTCTCGGAAAAGACAACCGATGATGCTTGGCCCAACTGAGATTCGAGACTCGAAATCCTTGATTTCAACTCCAGGAGCTTTTGCACAAGCGCATTCGAGATGCGATGCTCAGCCAGAAGAAGATCGAACGACTCGTCAGTGAACGAGATGGAATCTCGTTCGATGCCAATCTCGTCAACAACCGCCTGCTGGACCTTTCGCAATTCATTGCGCATAGTCCCCAGCTCGCTTTTGAGCTTGCCGGCATCGAACGCCACTTCTTCCATGAACGGTGTCGCAGATACTGTCTCGATTCCGGTGAAATCTTCACCAAGTCCCTCGACGTTGATACCTACGTCAGAGAGATAGACGGCGGTGTCTTCGTCCAGAAACAATCCCATTGAACTATAACCGATATTGTGGACACACCGAAAAGTTCGTATATTCACGAAAC
>ENA-UOWO01003105-UOWO01003105.1-activated-sludge-metagenome-genome-assembly--contig:-NODE-3105-length-19648-cov-4.573929_pt1 | contig 19648 bp, 16 predicted proteins | sample MGYA00238148_ERZ761564 | MGnify/ENA primary metagenome ERZ761564 (study PRJEB28885, sample SAMN05720194) | activated sludge metagenome | isolation source: Anaerobic digester | place: USA... | reverse complement strand
GCGTGCATTTTATGGCAGAAACAGCTAAAATATTAAATCCAACAAAAAAAGTAATCTTACCAGATTTAAAAGCAGGTTGTTCGTTAGCAGATAGTTGTCCACCTGAAGATTTTGCGGCTTTCAAAAAAAAATTTCCTGGCTACGCAGTAATTTCATATATCAACTGCACCGCCGAAATTAAGGCATTAAGCGATTATATTTGCACTAGCTCTAACGCAGAATTTATCGTAAATGCAATTCCAAAAGACCAAGGAATTATTTTCGCACCAGACAAAAACCTAGGTGGTTATTTATCTAAAAAATTAAATCGCGAAATGGTTTTATGGAATGGCTCATGTATGGTGCACGAAATATTTTCGCTAGAAAAAATTGCGAAATTAAAAGAGAAACATCCAAATGCTAAAATGATTGCACATCCAGAATGTGAAGCAGCTGTACTGGAAATTGCAGATTACATTGGCTCTACAACAGGCTTATTAAAATATACTCAAACTGATGATGCACAAGAATACATTGTTGCAACAGAAACAGGAATTTTGCATAAAATGCAACAAGCATCACCAGAAAAAACATTTATACCAGCGCCACCAAACAATGCTTGTGCTTGCAATGATTGTCCACACATGAAGCTAAACACACTGGAAAAAATATATTTGTGTTTAAAATACGAATTGCCAGAATTAACTATGGACGAAGAACTGCGTCTAAAAGCAAAAATTCCAATGGATAGAATGCTAGAAATATCGTCAAATGCTGGTTTAAAAGGTTAATTTAGATAAACTACAAAATAGATGAAACCAATCAATTTTATTTTTATTTCCTTGTTTGCAATTGCTTGTCAACAAAAACAACAACCAACAAGTACACTTTCTAATACCAATAATGAACAATTAGTGCAGCAATATTTTCAATATTTCAATGAGCACAATTGGAATAAGATGGCTGCTATGTATAGTGATACAGCCGATTTTAAAGATCCATCATTAGGACAAGAAATAGTGAAGCAAACACGTGCACAAACCATTAAAAAATATACAGAACTTCATCAAACGTTTACAGACATTCATGATGAAGTACTAAACATTTATCCGTCTGGAGAAAAAAATGTCATTGTTGAATTTGTTTCATCAGGAACAGCACCTGATAGCACAACATTTAAATTACCAATTTGTACTATTTTCACCATCGAAAACGGAATTATCACGAAAGATTTCACGTATTACGATAATTTTCAGGAATAGACAATCTTTATACTTAAATTCGTCTTGTGACCAATCAACCAACTACTTATTTTATTGGTGGCATCGCATCAGACGAACGCATTTTTAGGTATCAGATGGTAGCTGTGGAAAATGCGGTGTATTTACCTTTTCCAAAGCACGACAGATGTGATACCATGGAAACGTATGCAAAAAAATTCGTACCATTAATAGACACATCTAAACCATTTAATATCGTTGGTAACTCTATGGGTGGCATTATGACGATGGAGTTAATCAAGCACGTACAGCCTCAAAAAGTAGTACTAATTTCTTCTATCAAGAGTAGAAAAGAAATGCCTTTTATTTTAAAACAAATGAAGTTTACCAATATGCACAAATTGCTGCCTGGAAAAGGTTTTATTGGTGCTATACAGTTTGGTAGTTTGTTTAAACGCGAAGTGCTCAACGAACCAGCTATGCGTAACTTAGCGGTAAGTATGGCAAAAAATAATCATCCATCTTTTTTGTATTGGTGTGTAAATGCTATTGTAAAATGGAATGGCGCAGAAGATTATCGAAAAGACATTATTCATATACATGGCACTAAAGACGAAATGTTTCCTTTTAAAAAAATAAAAAATGCAATTGCTGTTAAAGGCGGCTCACACACTATGATTTTAAATCGTCACCACGAAGTTACTGCGTTATTACTAACACAACTAAATGCCTAAATGCATCAATTTTAATAGAAAAAGAAAGAAAATGCAGATTTAAAATAGCTTTTAGTATTTTTGTGTAAATAAAATCAACCTTTTGAAAAATATTCTTATCACAGGCGGCGCAGGTTTTGTTGGATCACAAATGGCATTATCCATTAAAGCAAAATATCCAAGCTACGAAATTTATGTTTTGGATAATCTGAAAAGACGTGGTTCTGAGTTAAACATTCCAAGATTAAAAGCAGCAAATATCCACTTTATTCATGGCGACATTCGTAATAAAGAAGATTTTGATGGCCTTCCAAAAATAGATTGCATTTTAGAGGCAAGCGCTGAACCATCAGTATTGGCAGGTATCGACAGCACACCAGATTATTTAATCAATACAAATTTAACAGGAACTATCAACTGTTTAAATTTTGCTACGAAAAATAAATCGGACTTCATTTTCTTATCTACATCAAGAATTTATCCAATCGAGACGATTGAAAACATAAATTTTGTGGAGGCAGCAACTCGCTTTGAAATTGCAGAAGAACAAACAACCAAAGGATTTTCTGTAAAAGGCATCAGTGAAGATTTTCCATTAGATAACTATCGTTCACTATACGGAACTACAAAATTGGCTTCAGAATTATTTATTCAAGAATACAAACAATTCTTTGGTCTGAGAACAGTTATCAATCGATGTGGTGTTTTAACAGGACCATGGCAAATGGGAAAAATAGACCAAGGTGTCGTGGTGTTATGGTTAGCTAAACATTTTTGGAATCAACAATTAAGCTACATTGGTTATGGTGGAACAGGTAAACAAGTGCGCGATATGCTGCATACTAGCGACTTATTTAGATTGATAGATTGGCAAATGCATAACTTAGATGCAATTAATGGAGAAATATTTAATGTTGGTGGCGGTCGAGAAATCAGTGTTTCTTTACAAGAACTAACAAAATTGAGTCAAGAAGTAACAGGTAATATCATTCCAATCAAGGAAGTTCCAGAAAACAGAACTGCAGATATTAGAATTTACATAACAGATAATTCAAAAGTTACAGCAAAGACAGGCTGGAAACCAGAAATATCAGCAAAACAAATCATAGAAGAAATATTTGTTTGGATGAAAGCAAATGAAGATCAATTAGCAGCCATTTTGAAATAACAAAATGAATAAAACTCAGATACTTCCTGCATTACAAGTCATTCGTCACGAACCAGCGAATTATTCGGAAATGCATGCACTTAAAAAAGATTTTATTCATCTTAATGAAACAATACCGCCTGTTTATTTGCTAGAAATAAAAAATGCATATGTTTCGCCTTTTGGTATTGTATATAAAAATGGCTTTGTTGTAGAAGAGTCTGTGTATTCCATGTTTAAACCAAAAACATTTTATTTAAGCTTTTATAAAAAACTGCTTTTAAACAAAGTGGTAAAAATAAATGGCGATTGTATAGTTGCACATAATTCTTACTTTCAAAATTATTATCATTGGTTACTAGAAGCAGTTCCGCGTTTATTTTTACTGAAAGATAAAGCACCTCAACTAAAATTAATTCTTAATGCTAACTCACCAAATTTTATTAAGCAGTATGTTTCATTATTTGGTTTTAAAGAAATAGTGTATTTGCAAGATGATGTGATGGCTAAAGTTGATCAAATTACATTTACATCTTTCACTTCACGCGGCTTGGCTATGTATGAACCAGTTATACGAGACATGGTAAAATGGTTATTTCAAAAAAATAATATCCAAGAAAATTCAAACCCAACCAAAAATATTTTTATTACACGTAAAAGTGCAAAATATAGAAGGTTGATAAATGAACCAGAAATTATTGATTACTTATCATCAAAAGGATTTGAAAGAGTAACGTTGGAAAATTTATCAGTGAAAGAGCAAATGCAATTATTTGCAGATGCAAAAAATGTCATTGGCACACAAGGTGCTGGCATGGCAAATATGATATATAGCACACATGGAAAAATGCTAATGACTATTATTCATGAAGAACATCCAGACGATGCTTATTATAATCAAACGAATGTAAACAACACTTTGTGTTACTATTTTCAGTGTAAAGGCGTTGGTAATTTTGACTATAAAAACAATGATGATATTATTGTAGATATGGACAAATTTAAAGCAGTTTGCGAACAAAAAATTTTTATTTAATTAATTGATGAAATGAGCATGAAGAATAAAAATGCTCTAACAATAAAACAAATTTAAACACATGAAGCTAAGTGTTGTAATTCCAGCATATAATGAAGAAGAGAGTTTACCAGAAACACTCAACACATTATACACAAAGCTAAAAGATGAAAATATTGAACACGAAATTGTAGTTACAAACGATAACTCTAAAGATAATACATTACAAGTTTTAGAAAATCTTGCAAAAGAAATTCCGACATTAGTTTATTACACAAATGCTGGTCCAAATGGATTTGGTTATGCTGTTCGCTATGGTTTAGAGCGTTTTACTGGTGATTATGTTGCAGTGATGATGGCAGATTTATCTGATGATCCAAACGACTTAGTAAAATTTTATCGCAAAGCATTAGAAGGTGATTATGATTGCGTGTTTGGCTCGCGTTGGGAAAAAGGTGGAAAAGTTGTGGATTATCCAGCACTAAAAAAAAGAGTAAATAGATTAGCAAACTTTTTAGTAAAAACGATTTTCAGAATTAAGTACAACGACTGCACGAATGCTTTTAAACTATACAAGAAAGAAACAATTGAAGGATTAAAACCATTTTTATCACCACATTTTAATCTTACTCTAGAATTGCCGCTAAAAGCAATTGTGCGAGGTTATAATTTTGCTGTAGTGCCAAATTCATGGACAAATAGAAAGTATGGCGAATCAAAATTGAAAATAAAAGAAATGGGCAGCCGTTACTTTTTCATTTTAATGTATTGCTGGATTGAAAAAAAATTTTCGAGAGGTGATTTTAAAAAGAAAGCATGATAATAGATTATTTATATCAACACTATCAAACTGTATTATTTAAAATAGAAAGATTCACTGCAAGAAAAAACTGGCAGATAGAACTGACATTACTTATTCCAATAATCGTTTTATTTTTTTCGTTTCCAAGTTATGAGTTTATGTTTGATGAACATATGTCAAATTGGAAATATTTATTTGAACAAGCAGCTAATCCATTTGCTCAACATAATTACGACCCAAACTCTCATCAAGCTAAACTTACTTTTAGGCTTTTTGTTCCTTTGTTAATTAGATTTTTTCATCTAAACATTATTGGAGTATATGCACTTTTATTTATTTGTGGTATAGCAACTGTATTTTTTTATATAAAATCTGTATTGAAAATTACAGAAAATAAAACAATAACCGTAATTCTAACATTGGCTTTTGCATCAACAGCTATTTGCAAAAATCCATTTATAGATATACTTGGTTATTTAGATGGCTTTGCTTTATTCTTCTTAATAATTCCATTTGCATTCAGTAATCCATTGCTTATTTTTAGTGGTGTATTTTTTGCAGCTTGGGTCGACGAAAGAGGTTTAGTTGCATCTTGTTTAATTTTTGGATGGATATTTTTTATTAAAAAAAGCAATACTAGAATAGTAGAAACAATTGCAGTTGTTTTAGCATGGTTAGCCTATTTCATGCTTAGATTTTATTTAGCAAAACATTTTAATTTAGTTACACATACAGATGCTGTAGGTATTGGTATGTTATTAAATCAAGTAAATAATGCACCTCTAGGAATCTGGACAGGACTTGAAGGATTCTGGATTTTAATAATTTTATCTTTAATAATTTTTTATAAGAAAAAAGATAAGTTGATAGCATTCTTATTTCTAGCTGGAATTAGCTTAATTGTTTTAATAGCTCTTTCTGTTAGCGATATCACAAGAAGTATGATTTATTTATTTCCATGCATTTTTATAGCTCTTTATGTAATAAAGAATACAGAAACAGAGAATAATATGCTTTATATTTCATCATTCGTTTTCATATTAAGCGCAATATCACCACAATTTATTGTTGGTGGCTATAATACAGTAATGTGGCTGTTTCCTTTTCCGCTACAAATGCTCAGATATATTGCAATGTAGTTATTTCAATTTTCCAATATATTGAAAATTATTGCCCCAAAATTTAAAATTCTTTCCAATTTTAACAGAAGTATCAGCAATTAAGAACATCATCTTTTGCATCAAACCTTTGCAGTTTGCATAGTTTGAAGGAAATGGCCAATGACTTTCATCAATATGGTAATACAATGTTTCCAAACCAATTGATTTAAAAAATTCTTCTTGATTTTTCTTGTTTGAATACAATACATGTGTTGGAACATGTGATGCCTTCTTGTTAAATAAATTTTTTCTTACAAAGAAGATAGATTTACGAGCATATTTTGTCAAATTAAAATTATTTTCCACAGGACCTTCTAGTACAAAAACACCATTAGGTGTTAATCTTGTTTTGAGTGCCAGCATAATTTCTCTTGGATTTGTCAAATGCTCTAAAACATTACTTAAAAATATGATGTCATATTTTGTATCTGTTTTAAAGAAATCATTTATAGTCATAAATTTTGCAGATGGAAAAGCATCCGATAGGTTTTGCACCAAATCTGGATTATATTCTGTGCCACTTACTTCATAACCAGCTTCTATTGCTTCTGCAACAAATCTTCCGCCACCGCAACCATAATCAAGCAAAGTTTTAAAATTGCCTTTTGATTTTATTTTTTCAAACAAGTTTTTATACCAACCAATAGATGTTGTAACTAAAGCACCTTGATATTCTACAGGATACATTTTGATCAGATCATCATCATTTGGCAATGGACTTACATATACTAAACCACAGTTTGTACATTGTAGATACTTAAAAGTTTTATTATTAAACACTGTGTCTTCGAAAGGTGTGTTTTTATAACCATCATGTTCGCAGAACAAACATTTTGGTGTAGAAGTAGCTAAGGATAATTCCATTTTTTAGTTTGAAAACAAAGATAAAAATTTGTTCCGTATTATCTCAATCTGATAAAAATCAAATACTTATTAATTCAGACAGCTTATTTTGTTATTTTTGTGCCGTAACATGAAGAAAATTTCCATCATTACACCTTCTTTTAATCAAGGTAATTTTTTAGAACAGACAATAGATGCTGTTTTATCTCAAAATTATCCAAACTTAGAATATATGGTCATTGATGGTGGAAGCATAGATAACTCTGTAGAAATCATTAAGAAATACGAAAAACATTTGACTTATTGGGTTTCTGAAAAAGACAAAGGTCAAAGTGATGCTATTAATAAAGGTTTGAAACGTGCTACTGGCGAAATTGTAAACTGGATTAACAGCGATGATTGGTATAATCCAAACACACTTCAAAAAGTTGCTGAATACTTCGATGATGAAAATATACAAGTAGTAAGTGGCAGAAGCGATGTTTGGAAATTAGGCAAATTCAAAGTGTGCAATCCTGGTGTTGATGTGTATCCAAATTTTGAAAAAACTGTTGGTTGGGCACGCATCGACCAACCTGAAACTTTTTTTAGAATGTCTGCAATACAAAAAATGGGCTTCTTAAATGCCGATTTGCATTACGTAATGGATAGAGAGTGGTGGATTCGTTTTTTATTGCACTTTGGACAAGAAAAAGTAAAAAAGGTAGAAGATGTTTTTGTCAATTTTCGTTTACACGAAGATTCAAAAACTTTCAACTACCAAACAAAATTCGATCAAGAAGCAATGGATGTGTATTACACAATTGCAAAACAAAATAATTTAGAGGAAGCTAAAATTTTTGAATCAAACTTTCAAGTAACTTTTCTCGATACGTTGCATTATGAAAACATTGCACAAAAAGATGTACTGAGAAAAATTATTCATTACTTCTGGTTGCAAGAAACAAGGTTAAAATACGCATCTAACGAAGTTACTACAGCCAAAAAATTTGTAAAAAATATAGACAAGCATCTATTGTTATCAAGTGATATTGCTGAATATAACCAACTCAAAACACGAATTACTTTTGTTCCTTTATGGTTAAAAAAAATAATGAATAAAAGATAAAAAATTATGCTGGCTAGTATTATCATACCATCTAAAAATAGAGAACCAATTTTATTCAATTCGTTGAAACATGCAGTAAATGCTATACAAAACATCGAAGCTGAAATTATTATAATTAATGATGGTGATAACGATATTGTAATTCCTGATGAATGGAAAACAAAAGTACGTGTTATTAAAAATCCGAAAAGTGGTGTTGCTTCTGCCAGAAATTTAGGAGCAAAAAATGCTTCTGCAGATTTTCTTTTGTTCATGGATGATGATATGTTGATTCATCAAGAAGCAGTGAAAAAAGTAATATCTTTTTTACAAGAAAAAGCAAATGCAACAATTAATATCAATTGGATTTACACACCAGAATTATTGCAGCAAATCATAAAAACAAAATTCGGCAGATACTTATATAATTTTGGTTTTACATCTTTAAAAGGTTGGAACAAAGAACAACCTTGGAATGAAAATGAACTTTTTGAAAACATCGGCATCACTAGTCAATTTTTAGGCATTCGAAAAACAACATTTAATCTTGTAAATGGCTACGACGAAACATTTCCACATGCAGGTTACGAAGATTATGATTTCGCAAAACGAATGCACGAAGCAGGAATTAAATTTTACATTTGGCCAAAAGACATTATCTACCACAACGAAACAGACAGACATGAACTTAGCAAATGGCTTGATAGAAAACGTCGTGGTGGCGAAACGCGCAAACATGCAGTATTGCAAGGAAATAATGAGTTGGCTTTGCAATATGTTGGCTCAAAAAAAATTATCTTGCAGTGCTTAACAGCAAGTAAAAATTTCTGGATTGGATTTTTAAATGTGCTTCCAAATTCCAAGCTTTTAGATGGTTTTTATGGAAAAATGGTAAGCATATTATTAGCAACTTCTATTTTTGAAGGTTATAAAAAAAACAAAAAATTGAAAAGAAAAGTCACGTTCATATTATACCAAATAAATAAGGCATTAGCTTTTGAATGGATTATTGATCATATCAATACATCTAAATTTGAAATATCAATCATATCAATTGGCGTAGAAGAAAACTCTGTATTAGAACAGTTTTGCGCAGCAAGAAATGTTGATTTTCATTTAGTAAAATACAATGGCAAAAAACAAATGCCAACGGCTATTTATCAAACGTATAAAATTTTAAAAAAGATACAACCAGCAGCTGTACATTGCCATATTTTTGAAGGCGGCTTGATTGGTATGATAGCAGCAAAGTTGGCTGGTATTAAAAGCAGAATTTATACAAGACATTATTCAACATATCATCATACTTATGCGCCAAGTGGTGTAAAATATGATAAATTGATTAATGCTCTATCTACAAAAATTATTGCAATCAGTGAAAATGTACGACAAATTTTAATTGAAAAAGAAAACGTATCACCACAGAAAATTGTGTTAGTGCATCATGGTTTTGATTTGAATCTGTTTTATGATATTGCTAATGAAAGAATTGATGCGGTACAAAAAAAATACAATCCAGAAAATAAACGTCCAGTAATTGGTGTTGTATCTAGATACACACATTGGAAAGGTGTTCAATACATTATTCCTGCATTTAAAAAGTTGCTCGAAAACCATCCAAATGCTTTGTTGGTTTTATCCAACGCTAAAGGTGAATACAAAAACACCATTCAACAATTATTGAGCGATTTACCTAAAGATTCTTATACAGAAATATTGTTTGAGCAAGATAATGCGGCACTATTTAAACTATTTGATGTGTTTGTACATGTACCAATCGACAAAGAAATTGAAGCATTTGGACAAATTTATGTAGAAGCATTAGCAGTAGGAATTCCTAGTGTTTTCACCTTATCAGGCATAGCATCTGATTTTATTCAGGATAAAAAAAATGCTTTAGTTGTAGATTATCATTCGTCAGAACAAATATATCATTCTGTTATCGAAATACTAGAAAACAAAGCACTTTCAACACAATTGGTGCAAAATGGAAAACACGATTTGGAAACATATTTTTCCTTACCTTTGATGATTGAAAAATTAGAACAGATTTATAGCAACTAATGGAAAAAGAACTCTTTTTCTCTATCGTAATTCCAGCATACAACCGAGCGCACATGATTAAAGAGACGCTCGAGTCAACCTTTTTACAAACATATCCAAACTACGAAATTATTGTAGTAGATGATGGCAGCACAGACAATACAGAAGAAGTTGTTAAGTCTATCAACAATAATAAAGTTGTTTATCATAAAAAGATAAATGAAGAACGTGCAGTTGCAAGAAACGCAGGTTTCAATCTGGCAAAAGGCGATTATGTTACTTTGCTAGATTCAGATGATTTTTTATATCCAACACATTTAGAAGAGGCTGTAAAATATATCAAAGCCAATAAAAACCCAGAAGTAATTCGTTTTGATTTTGATGTAGTAGATTCAGAAAAGAATGTATTACAAATTGCAGCTATGCCTGATGGTATCAACGAAAAAATGATTCACGGAAATTATATGGGTTGCAGTGGAATTATTATCAAAAAAGAAATTGCCGTTCGATATCCATTTAATGGTGATCGCGATTTATCTGGTTCTGAAGATTACGAACTTTGGATGCGTTTAGCAGCACGTTTTAAAATTCATACACCAAAGATTGTTACTTGCTCATTACATTCTCACGAAGAGCGAAGCGTAATTTATAATATCAAACAAGAACCTTTAGTAATCAGAAAAGATTTACTTATTCAATACGCTTTTGCAGATAAGGTTGTCAATAAAATTTATGGACACGAGAAAAATAAATTTATTTCTAACAGTTTGTTGTATGTTTCTCTGCATTTAGCCATTGCAAAGATAAACAAACCATCGCTTCAATATTTATTTAAAGCGATAAGTTATAATCCTTTAGCTATTTTTGACAGACGTTTTTTAGGTATAATGAAAACACTCTTTAAAAGAAATATTCTTGCCTCTTTCAACACTAATATTTTAATGTAACATTCTAATAAATTATCTTATCGAACAGAAATTTACACTTACAATCTAAAAAACCAAAAAACGAATGTGCGGCATTTCAGGCTATATTTCTAATCAAAATAAAATCAGTAAAGAAGATTTTATTAAAGCAACCAACGCAATGAACCATCGTGGTCCAGATGCAGAAGGTTACTACGAAAATGAGCAACATACATTATTGCTTGGACATAAACGCTTGTCCATAATAGATTTATCGCCAGCTTCCAATCAACCATTTTTTTCTAATTGTGGAAGATATGTAATGGTGTACAATGGTGAGTTGTATAACTTTAAAGAAATTAAACAACAACTGCAATTACAAACCAGAACAACTGGTGATACAGAAGTTATATTAGAAGCTTACATAAAAATAGGAACAAAATCATTTGAATTATTAAATGGTATGTTCGCATTCATCATTTATGATATTCAAGAGCAAAAAGTAATTATTTGTAGAGATAGAGTCGGCATCAAACCTTTGTTTTATTACTATGATGGAACAAGATTGGCTTTTTCTTCAGAAATTAAAATGCTAAGAGCGTTGCCAAATTTTAATAAAGAAATAAATTATGCAGCAATTCCAGAATTTTTGCATTTAGGCTTTATTTCAGAACCAAATACTATTTATAAAAACGTACATAAATTTCCAACCGCGTCTTACAGTATATTTTCAGTCAAAGATGTAAATGATAATTTCAAATTGCCAATAAACACTTATTGGAATATAAAAGATGCAATAGAACCAAACACAAAGAAAGATTTTATTTCTACTAAAAAAGAACTTAAAGAATTATTAATTGATTCAGTAGAAAAACAATTAGTAAGTGATGTGCCTGTTGGCAGTTTTTTAAGTGGAGGCATTGACTCGAGTTTAGTTACAGCTATTGCATCTACACTCAAAAAAGATAAAATAAAAACGTTTAGCATCGGTTATGATAGTGCAAAATATGATGAATCAGAACATGCACTAAAAGTTGCGAAACACTTAGGTACAGATCATCATGCATTTAAACTAACTGAAGACGGCGTTGAAGAAATATTATCAGATATCATTTTTCATTATGATGAACCATTTGCAGACGCGTCTGCTTATCCAACAATGATTGTTTCAAAATTGGCAAGACAACACGTTACGGTTACACTTTCTGGTGATGGTGCTGATGAATTATTTCTTGGATATGGTATGTATAATTGGGCTTCTCGATTGGCAAATCCAATTGTGCAAACTTTTAGAAAGCCTGTTTATTGGGCAACTCAATATGCAAACCTAACTTACAAAAGAGGTGGTTTATTATTAGACTATCCTTCATTGGAACATGTACGTACGCACATTTTTTCTCAAGAACAATATTTTCATTCAGAGCAAGATTTAAAACATTTATTACTGGATGAGAAATTTAATTTTGATAGAATTAACCAAGAAATAAAAACAGACAAAAGAATATTAAACCCAAAAAGCAAACAGTCATTTTGGGATATCAATTACTATTTAAAAGATGATTTATTAGTTAAAGTGGATAGAGCAAGTATGAAATATTCTTTAGAAAGCCGAGTACCTTATTTAGATCATCGTGTGATAGAATATGCAATTAATATAGATGCAGATTTACGTTATCACAAGGGAATTTCAAAGTATATTCTTAAAGAAATTCTATACGATTATTTGCCAAAAGAATTTTTTAATCGACCAAAATGGGGTTTTGCTATTCCTTTGCCACATTGGCTAAAAGGCAGATTTAATTACCTATTTGATAAATATCTAAACAGCACGATTATCAATAAATACGATATTCTTACAAATTTATATGTACAAGATTTAAAAAATCGTTTTTTAGCTGGTGAAGATTATTTGTATGGAAGATTATGGACAATTGTAATCTTACATTGGTGGTTAGAAGAAATGGCATAGTAATATTTTTTAAATGGCAATTCCTGTATTATATATTTCTTACGATGGCATGACAGACTCATTAGGTCAGTCGCAAGTAATTCCATATTTAATTGGTTTAACAAAGAAAGGTTATGCTTTTACTTTAATGAGTTGTGAAAAAGAAGAAAATTTTAAGCAACATAAAAATAAAATTCAATCTATTTTAGATGCGAATAATATTATATGGTATCCAATTTCTTATACGAAGAAACCACCAGTATTATCTACGGTTTACGATGTAAATAGATTAAAAAGATTAGCTTTTCAACTTCATAAAGAAAAGCACTTTTCTATCGTTCATTGCAGAAGTTATATAGCAGCATTAGTTGGATTACAGCTCAAAAAAAAGTATCCTATAAAATTTGTTTTTGATATGCGTGGTTTATGGGCAGATGAACGTGTAGATGGTAAATTATGGAATCTAAATCATCCAATTTATAAAACAGTATATAACTACTTTAAAAAGAAAGAAAGGCAATTTCTAGAAAACGCAGATTATACTATCAGTTTAACTTTTAATGCAAAAAATGAGATTCTTTCTTGGAAAAACATCACAAATAATCCAATAAATATACAAGTAATTCCATGTTGTGCAGATTTAGATTTATTTGATAAAAATAAAATTCAACAAGATAGGTTAGCTGCATTCAAGAAAGAATTAAATATTCTGCAAGATGATTTTATTCTATTGTATTTGGGTTCTATAGGAACGTGGTACATGCTAGATGAAATGATGGAGTTTTTTAGTGTTCTGAAACAAAAGAACAACAAAGCTAAATTTCTATTTGTAACAAAAGATGAACATGATCGTATCTTGAAAACGGCAGAAAAATATGGTGTTCGCGACCAAATTATTATTCGTGCTGGCAACAGAGATGATATACCATATTTAATTGCACTAAGCCATTATTCTTTATTTTTTATTTTACCATCTTATTCAAAAAAAGCATCGTCACCAACAAAACAAGGAGAAATAATGGCAATGGGTGTTCCTATCATTTGCAATACCAATGTTGGCGACACCGATAAAATAGTAACTGATTATAAAAGCGGAATTTTAGTTAATAATTTTTCTGTTTCTGTTTACCAAAACGCCATCAATGAAATTGAGACAACACATGACGAACAACAAATTATTGCTGGTGCGCAAGATTATTTTTCTTTAGAAAATGGCATTGAAAAATATGCTGAAGTTTATAAAGCAATTTTATCTTAGTTGTCTATTATTAATTTTTTTGGATGCAAAAATACAAAACCATTTTCTGCTTTTTCAAAATGACATACAACGTTGTAACGCTCTTTCATTACGTTAATATAAGCAGACTGCAAAGCATTATTATTCGTTAAAAACAAAACTTCACTTCTTGTCTTTATATCAGACGTAAGGTTTTTTAAGCCATGCAATCTCAATAAAGATTGATAGTCTGGAGAACATGCATACCAACCTGTAGGTATTATGTTATGTGCAGGAAAAATATTTTCAGGCGATTGCCAAGCGTTCATAAATTGCATCGGAAAACCATCTAAAGCAATAAATAAATTATTTGGATGTGCATTCACTTCATTTTTATAAGCATCAAAAATTTTATGATTTTCATGATGAATATGAATAAGTTTTGAGGTACAATAAAACTTATAAACACTTAATGATACCAATAAAATGATAGCACCAAACTTTATTTTTCTTTTTTCTACATTTTCAAAAAACAACCAAACATTCAATAAAATAAGGTAAGTAATTATTGGAAAAGTAATTCTGTGTGGAATGCGCGATGTGATGGTAAGCAACATCAGGACAAACACAAACACAATAAAATTTAAACAAACAATAGATATTGATTTTCTATTAAACACAAACACAAACACAAATGAAATTAAATACAAGAGCAAAAGATAACGTTCATCTTGTACAAACTTTTTCAGTTCTTGCTGTGTTTCTGTAATGTTTCTATTTGCTTTTAATAGTAGTGCAACTTGCTCAAGTTTATCGCCTTTTAAATAAACATCATCTGCCATAAACCATGATTGAATCAAAGTGATATCATTTTTAGAAAAATTATTTTTTTCGATGATAGCATTGTTTATTTTGATTGTTTTTCCTGCAATAATATCTATCGCATTCACATGAGAATATGTTTGTTGTTCTTTATAAACACTATTATTATTATTTAAAACGATACCAGCAAAAAAGATACATATAGCAACTATTAATACAGACACTATTCTTATTATTTCATTTCTATCTTTAATTTTTGAAATGAAAATTGGAATACAAAACAGCATAAAAACATAGAAACTATCTTTTCTTATAAGAATTGATATCGCATAAAAAACTAAAATGATAAAACTTTTATAAGAAGTTTTTAAATCGCTTTGTATATAAAATAGAGCAGTAAAACAACAAAGCAGAGCAACAGTAGTAAACTGAAGTTTTACGATGCACAAAGAAAAAAAACCAAGAAAAAAAAACAAAATAATTCCAATTGATGACAACAGCGAAAGGCTATTTTTTTTAATAAATAAGAATGCAATAGCAATAAAACAGAACAATTGTATGGTTTGAAGATACAAAGTGTACCAGTTGATATTTTTATTAAAGAGAAATAATCGATTTAAAGTTTTGCCTATAAAAATATTTGTCAAAATGAGATTTGGAGACTCTATTGTAGAAAATAAACCAGAACTGATTGCAAACATTACTTGGTCGTCATTATTATCAAAAGAGATAGGAAAAGTACACCATAAAAGAAGTATAGCAATTCCACTTAAAAACAACGAGAAATATTTATATTTATACATGAATCGAAAAAGTGCTGTAAATATAATGATATAGAATGGATAACTTATTTACACATGATGATCCAATTCAGTTTCTTTTCCTCAATGACTTGTTGTTGGCACCTATTTTTATTTTTATAGTTTTTGCTTTTTCAAAATCGTATATAAAAAATAAAAAAAACGAAGTCTATCATAAATACTTTATCAATGCATTAATTGTTCGATTTGTATCGGCAATTCTAATGGCTTTAATTTATCAGTACTACTATAATGGCGGTGGCGACACGCATACTTATTTTACGTATGTGCAAAAGGTTAGAGAAACACTTCATGAAAGTAAATCTGCATTTGCAACGTTTACTTTTCTGCCACCAACAAATACATTTCTAATAGAAAGATATTTTGGCTCAGGAGCTGATTTTTTTTATAATGAGAGTTCTAATATCATCATAAGAATTGCTTTATTGTTAAGTTACCCACTTTGTAATACTTACATTTTAATATCCTTTGTATTTACCTTATTTTGTTTTTATGGTTGCTGGAAAATCTTTCTATTATTTCATGAAATTTATCCGCACCTAGAAAAAGAATTTGCGCTTGCGTGTTTATTTCTACCTTCTGTTTGTTTTTGGGGTACAGGCATTTTGAAAGACCCAATATGTTTAGGAGCATTAGGTGCACTTACTTATCATATTTATAAACTATTTTTTTTCAAAACTAAAATCGTAAAACGAGTAATCGTCATAATATTCTGCTTTTGGTTATTAAAAGTTGTTAAAGTATACATCATCTTATCTTTCATGCCTGCTTATTCTTTTTGGTTAATATTTAGATACAAAGAAACGATAAATAGCCAATTTTTAAAGTCATTAATGAGTCCATTTTTATTTGTGATATCATTCGTTTTAGGTGGATTTGTATTGATAAAAATTGCTGCTTATTCAGAAAGATATGCTTTTGACAGCCTTGTTAGGACTGCAAAAGACACACAGAATTGGTTATATTTATCCACTCAAAGACAAGGTGGTTCTGGTTATTCACTAGGAAATATTGACTACACTCCTTTGGGTTTATTAAAAATATTTCCTAAAGCCGTAAATGTATCTTTATTTCGACCATACATTTGGGAAGCAAGAAAACCAATATTAATTCCAGCAGCACTAGAAGGTCTTATTTCTCTATATTTTACAATTAGGTTACTGTATAGAGCAGGATTTGTTCGTTTTACAAGATTAATAATATCTAATCCTGAAGTTCAATTTTGCTTAATCTTTTCTATAATCTTTGCTTTCTCTGTAGGTTTTACTAGTTATAATTTTGGCTCTTTAGTACGATATAAAATACCACTCATGCCATTCTATTATATCGCACTTTTTATACTAGCAGATAAAGAAAAGGTACCTGAAAAAAATGTCACTATTCCAATTCAGCCAAAGCCTTCAGCTAAGCAGCTAGTTCCTGTTTAGTGTTCTTATTCCAATAAAATGCTAAAGACATACCTGCGATAATGTGCCAAATTCCCCACCAAGCTGCGATTAGTGCCATTCCACCATTGCCCTCAAAAAATGTCATTACTAGTATCAATCCTAGCCCAGAATTGTGAATACCTGTTTCAATCGAAATGCTTCTACAATGTGTTTCTGGTATTTTAAAAAGCTTTGGAAAAAGATAACCAACTAAAAATGCCAATGTATTTTGAATAAAAACCACACCAAATATTTGTGGCAGGTATTGAATAAAAACCACACGATTTCCAATAAAAGCACCAATCAAAAATAAAACAAAAAACACAAGCGCCAATATTTTTATAGGTTTTCCAATTTTCTTTATTAATGCAGAAAAATATTGTTGCAATAAAATACCTGCAACTAAAGGCAACACCAACAACAATATAATAGAGCTCAATAAATACCAAAACGAAATATGAATCTCTTGCAACAAAGCATTAGCTGGCGCATAATGCGAAGCATATAAATAAAAGTTAAAAGGTGTGGTTATACTTGCTAATAATGTAGATATAGCTGTAATTGTTATTGATAAAGGAATAAAACCTTTAGCTAAATAAGAAACATAAGTTGACATATTTCCACATGGGCAAGCCGATACCATAATCATGCCCATAGCAATAGATGCTGGTGGTTTGATGATTAAGACCAATATAAAAGTAAGAAAAGGTAGTAAAAAAATTTGCGACACACAACCAATAATAACAGACTTTGGATTGGTATAAAGCGTTTTAAAATCTTCTTTCTTAATATCTATAGCTAAAGAAAATAGAATGAAAGCTAGGCAAATTTTTAGTACGATCAAACCATCACTATTGGCATTTATTTGTACTTGCTCTAAAGAAGTAGGCATACATGTTTATTTAAGAAGTCCAGCAAACCATTACTTCGCGCGGACCATAGTACGGTAATCTGCCATGCGAAGTAGAAAAATTATCTATGCAGATTACATCACCTTTTTTCCAAGGTTGTATAACCATGTTTTTCCAAATCACATCTTGAATGTGATCTACATATTCATCAGGAATTGGAGAATCATCACCAAACGTAACATGCATGCTTTGGTCGTTCGGATTTTTTGTTAACTTTTTATACCAAGTTAAAACCTCAAGCATCATGCTTGTTTTAAAGGTTTCCCAACGTTTTTGTCGTTTGTGAATTTTATGATATTCTTCGGCAGCTGCACTTACATGAAATACTTGCGTATGATTAAACCAAACTTTTTCACCTGTTTTTGGATGTGTTAAAATGCCATCATTTTTATTAATCAAGCGCAAACCATCATCATCTTTCCATTCGCAAATAATATCATTTGCAGCACATTTTTTTTCGATTAAAGCTTTGTCTTCTGTTAAAAACATTTCATTCCATTTTTTTAATTGAAATGCATTTTTACTTGTATCATTTGGTGAAGAATAATTGCGAATATGCTTCACGCCTTTTTGCTCAAACTCAGCTCTTATTTTTGGATCTAAATCTTGATATACTTTTCTGAAATCACAAATAGGTGTTTCACCACCATATATTGGTTCTATATTACAATAGAAAAATAAACGTCTTGGTGCAGATGGCAAGAAACTCATTTCGCAATGTTGCATAATTGGATAATGTGGTGGCAACTCACTAGCTGAAAATACAAAATCCGTTTTTTTATCACGTGGCGAAGTGCCTAAATAATCATCTTTCAGATCACCATCAACAGCTTTTGCAACTTCTTCAAAATCTAATGGTGCTGGAATATCAAAACCACGAAATAATATTGCACCAGATTCTGTCAGCTTATCTTCAAGCATGGATTTATTGTTTTCAATCCATTTTAATAAGGTTGATTTTGTAGCATCATTTTCTGGAGAAACTATTAGTGGCGTTTTATTGTCTTCTGATAAATAAGATAACTTCATGGGTATTTTTTAAAAGATTCCTAATATAAAAGCGATATAACTATCAAGATAAAAAAAATTATTAATAAATCAACAGATTCTGAGCCTGTAATTAGTTTCAATAACAATCAAATACCGAAATTAAAATACTTTGTAAATAATTGTTAAACATAAATAAATAAAAATAAATCGATTTATTTCCATTTTAATATAAATAATGAAACTTTTAAACGACCTTTATAGCTTACATACAAAAGTTAAATCAAAAAATTAAAAAATGGGATTGAATCTAATCAACTTAATTAAAGACTACATCACACCTGAAGTGATTTCTAAGGCGAGCACATTTGTTGGAGAAAACGAAAAAGGAACCTCAAAAGCAATAGATAACATCGTGCCAACTATTTTAGCTGGTTTATTACATCAATCACAAAATGAAAACGGACTAGCATCAATATCTAACCTATTTGCAAATGATGCAAACAATGGCTCTGTATTGAACAATGTATTAAATATGTTTAATGGTGGTGAACAAACAGATAATATTATCAGAGGTGGTGCAACAGCAATTACTACTATTT
>ENA-UOWO01003098-UOWO01003098.1-activated-sludge-metagenome-genome-assembly--contig:-NODE-3098-length-19681-cov-6.279018_pt1 | contig 19681 bp, 16 predicted proteins | sample MGYA00238148_ERZ761564 | MGnify/ENA primary metagenome ERZ761564 (study PRJEB28885, sample SAMN05720194) | activated sludge metagenome | isolation source: Anaerobic digester | place: USA... | reverse complement strand
TCTACACAACGTAGCACACTCTTTCCCTACACGACGCTCTTCCGATCTTGTTATTTACGCCTTCTACCTGAATTAGTACGCCTTCATACATTTCGGAACCGGCATCACCTGTTGCAACAACCGCAGGAGCTGCAATAGTGTTACCTGTATTAACAACCGTATAGGTTGGACTTGAAAGTTCAGTAAGGTTGTTGTATTCAACCACGGTAGCGGTTACAATTACAGAGTCGCCTATAGCAGGGCTGGGAGTGGTAGTGTAGTAAACATATACGCCATTCCATGCGCCTGCTCCGTCCTGAATCCAGAATTTATCGCTGTTCTTGGCAACAACAACCCCACGGGTTGTTACTTCTGTATCAATAAGAGGAGAATTGCCACTGGCATCGGTTGTGTATTGAATTTCATAAATTGTTGTGTACCCGGGAATGGTTCCCAAATCGACTGTAAAGCTTACTGTTGCAGTTACAGGAGGGTCAAGTGGGTTGTTACTGTTATCAACAAGTTCCATGGCAACTGTGTGCTCAGCTTCCGACAAACCGGTAAGTGCTATAGGATCGGTTGTGTATAAAGGGGTTACAGCACCACCATCAAGGGTGTATTGAATATGTCCGTCTGCGGTACCATTGGCAACATCGAAATTCAATACAGTGAAAACGATGTTAACGTCAGCACTATTCACAGTTGAACCATTTGCAGGAGAAGTAATGCTCATAATCGGGTCGGTGCCGGCTCCAATCAGTACAATATCATTGATGTCGCGTGGCTGAATTTTAAAATTGCTGAACGTAAAATCAAGAATGCCTGTTACTTCATATTCATTCCCAAGTGTTGGTTCAAAAGGTGAATCAAGGGCGAAATCATCAACCCTTACCGAACCTGACCCATCATTAATCGACCATTCGTTATAATCGGCTTTTGTCGATTTGGCATCCGGGTTTTCGTTGTCGCATGTGCCGGTGCAAACCACAAACACGCCTTCGTATCCTTCGTCGTTTGCCAACAAAGTTGATATTTCTGCCGGCAATATTTCTGTGCCCGGTTGACCAGTGATATCAATCTGACTGGCAATAAGAACTGTTTTTCCAAAACTTTCCTGAACAGCTCCGGTTACTTCAACTTCGTCGCCAACCGCAACAATGGTTGCGTTGTTTTGTACCCAAATTCCGCTGAAAACGCCGGTACCCGATTGCATAGTAAATGTTTCGCCATAGATAGCGGTAATTATACCAGTTGTAATTACATATTCACCGGCATGGATCGATGCTCCATTGCCTGTTCCTGTAGTGTCCTGTATTTGCTGAATTGTGTAGGCCGTAGGTTCTGAATTGCCCCAGTCTTCGAAGCTGCCGTTAACAACCAGGTTACTGCCACCATCCAATGTAACCGTAATATTATCGATTATATTCATTGCGCTACCTGCCCAATTGGCAGCAACATCGTAGAAACGTACTTCGACATACCCGGTTGTTTCTCCTTCGGGAACGGTCCCACTGAAGGTAAGGGTCTGAAAAGTTGCCTGATCGGCTGAATACGTGTTAAAGTCGTTCCAGTTAATGCCTGCTGTGCCAAAACCCAAACCGCATCTTGTTCTGCCTGCGTTGGTATTATCGAGCACGTCAATGGTAATGGTGTAGGAGCTGCCTCCGGTTACTGTAAAATTATCGGAGCGCAGGGTTTGGGTATCCTGAGAAGTCCATGTAACAGCAACAGAATAGGTTCCGTCGGTAACATCCGTAGTGTTCTGAGCCATGGTGAACCCTGCTGTGTTTTGGGTCCAATGTTGCAGAACCTGAGCATTTAATGCAATTACTGCAATTAATAATGAAAGAAGTAAAACTGATTTTTTCATCGGATAAAATTTTATTTATTGAACAAAAATATTTCGAAAAAGTATTGCAAATGCCTAAAGCCGGCAAATCTTATTAAAAATTATTAACTATTCGCCATCATTCATACCAAGAATTCCTTTATCAACAAGAATTCTTCCGCAAAATTCACAGGGAATAATTTTTTTTCTTGAGCGAATATCCAGTTGCCGTTGGGGTGGAATTTTTGCAAAACATCCACCGCAGGCATCCCTTTCAACGGTTACAACTGCAAGTCCGTTACGGGCATTGTTCCTAATGCGGTAATATGCATTCAGTGTACGTGCATCGATAAAAGCCGAAACGGCTTCAACCTGACTGATAAGATCTTGTTCGTCCTTGGAATTCTCTTTGATAATTTCTTCAAGCTCGGCCTTTTTTCCCTGAAGGTCCTGTTTGCGTTCTTCAAGCAACTCTGTCGATTCCTTAATAATCTGATTTTTATTGTCGATAGAAGCGGTATATTCGCGGATTCGTTTTTCGAATAATTCAATTTCGAGGTGCTGAAACTCCATTTCCTTCGACAATGCATCGAATTCACGGTTGTTCCGAACGTTCATCTGCTGGGCTTCATATTTTTTTATAAGTGCCTGTGAGTTAAGAATTTCAGTTTTCTTCTCAGCAATCTGATTATTCAATTGCTTTATATCATTCTCAAAGTTTTGGATTCGCGTTTCCAAACCTGTAATATCATCTTCAAGGTCCTGAACCTCAAGAGGAAGTTCGCCATGCAGCATTTTCAACTGGTCGATTTTACTGTCAATAAGCTGAAGCTGGTATAAATATTTCAGTTTATCCTCAATGCTGAGTGTTGCGGTGTCTTGTGTCTGAACGGGTTTTGTCATATTAGTAAGTAATTATCGGATTCGTATTAATTTTTGAAATTCGGACTGCAAATTTAGGATTATTTTTTGAAATTAAATCATAAAAAATTTCTTTAACAAATTGTTCAGTTTCGTAATGTCCGAGTTCAATCAAAACAATTTTATTTTCAGCAGTAAAAAACTGGTGGTACCCGATTTCTCCGGTGATGAAAACGTCTGCACCACCGGCAATGGCCAGAGGAATTAATCCGGCTCCACTTCCTCCACACAAAGCGATTCTATTAACCACTGAGCCAATCGATTTTGATGACCGGATACACTTACTGTCAAATATTTCCCTAAGCATCAGAATAAATTCCATGAAATCGGTTTTTTTAGGCAAATCTCCAACAACGCCAATTCCAAAAGCAATATTTCTGTTTTTCAGTTGATATACATCATAGGCTACTTCTTCGTATGGATGAGCTGCAATCATTGCAGCTATTGTATTATTAAGCAGGTGTTCGGGAACAATGGTCTCTACTTTAACTTCAGATTCGCAATGTAACTCTCCCAATTGCCCGATGAAAGGATGACTTCCTTGCCCTGCACGGTATGTTCCGGTTCCCTGAGTATTAAAGCTGCAGCAATCGTAGTTCCCGATAAAACCCGCACCGCTTTCGAACATAGCATCCCTAACCTTTGCAGCATAGTCGACGGGAACATAACATACCAGCTTACTTAAACCGGTATTCGGCTCCGATAATACTGAAATATTTTTTAACCCAAGTTTTTCGGCAATTTTATGGTTTACACCTCCTGGTGCTGCATCCATTGAAGTGTGTGAAGCATATATGGCAATGTCGTTTTTTATTGCTGTGGCAACACATCTCTCAATGGCGTTACTGCCTGTGATTTTCTTTAAAGTTTTGAAAATTAGCGGATGGTGGGCAACAATAAGATTGCATCCCGTTTGTATGGCTTCTTGCAGGACATCCTCTGTAATGTCAAGGCTAACCAGTACCCCTGATACAGCTTCTGATGCTGATCCTACCAATAAACCTGAGTTATCATACGATTCCTGATACTGCAAAGGAGCAGCATCTTCAATTATCCTGATTACATCTTTAATTAACATTGTGCGCAGTAGGTTGTTGGTTTCACTAAAGCTGATCTTTAATATCAGTGAGTAAGGCTTTAATGTCTTTCAGCTTTTTTATTACCTCAAAATTATTGTCAAGGTCCTCTTTATTTTCTTTAAGCTTTTTCTTGGCTCCGGCCAGGGTCATCCCTCTCTCTTTTACAAGATGATAAATCAGGTGAAAATTATCAATGTCTTTTGGAGTAAAAAGTCGGTTGCCTTTTTTGTTCTTGTAAGGTTTAATAATGTCGAACTGGTTTTCCCAGAATCGAATGAGCGATGCGTTCACATTGAACATAGCAGCCACTTCGCTAATGGAATAATAAAGCTTTTCGGTTTCCTTTTCTTTATAAGCCATGGTTCAATAAATAAATATAGGTAAATATGCAAAATTATGTTGATATGACAAAAAAATATTTTTCGGGAAAGGGTTTTACCAATTGCTTGCAAGTTTGAGTCTTATAAGGTGCATTTAAACAGTGCTTTAGATGAATTGTAAAAAAATGATTTTTTTTTTGGTGAATAAAAAAATACGCTTAATTTTGCAAACCACAAGCGAGAGTAGCTCAGTTGGTAGAGCACGACCTTGCCAAGGTCGGGGTCGCGGGTCCGAGTCCCGTCTCTCGCTCTTTTTATTTGACATTTTTGGTTTGCCCGGATGGCGGAATAGGTAGACGCGTTGGACTTAAAATCCAATGACCAGTAATGGTTGTGCCGGTTCGATTCCGGCTTCGGGTACACAAAACAACAATAAAAAAGGCAGCTTCTTCAGAGGCTGCCTTTTTTATTTTGTGTTTTCAAGAGGCTTATTCAATAAGGCTGAAAGAATCATCCATTTTATCCTCGAAATTCAGGTTCTGAACTTTCCATTTTGTGTCGGGACGGTACATGACAATGATAATTTTTACAGGCTGCCTGTCGTAACGCAGCATATACGTGTAACGGAGGTATGAATCGCCGGCCTTTTCAAGAGAAATCAACTCCTGTCCGTAATAATTTCCCAACAGCTTCCTCGAAACTTCAAGCCTTTCCTTTATACTTTTAATTCCTTCCTGATTGGGGGCTATCAGTTCATTGGTGGAAAACAGATAATCAATCGCTTTATTCATGTCGGTTTTAAAAGTATCGAAAAAAACATCGAGGATATCTTCCGGGTTGTTTTGCGAAAAGCTGGTTTGCGGAATAACACTGAAGCTAATTGCCAGGATAATAATGAAGTTTTTCATGAAAACCGATGTTAAATTTCTTTCAAATATATGAAAACTAAAAACTGCAGGTAATATTTTATCAAAAAAAGTGCCGTATTCGGAATTCTGCCTGAAATTGTCAGTTTCTTGTAAGGGTAATATTGTACTCGTCGACAAAGCGCCGCATGTTGATAACGGCATAGCGCATTCTGCCTAAGGCAGTGTTAATGCTTACTCCGGTTTGGTCGGCAATTTCTTTAAAGCTCATTCCTCCATAATGGCGCAGAAGAACAACCTGTTTCTGATCGTCAGGGAGCATGTCGATGAGGTTCCTGATGTCGGTACAAATCTGGTCCTCAACAATCCTGTCTTCAACATTGACATCTGAAAAACGGGGGGAATTGAAAATGTCGAGCTCGTTATCGTCGTTCGACCACGTATTCTGGTTTTTTTCTTTTCTGAAATAATCGATAGTTAGATTATGGGCAATGCGTACAACCCAGGGAAGAAATTTACCCTCGTCGGAATAGCGCCCCGAACGCAACGATTGTATCACTTTCATAAAAGTGTCCTGAAACAAATCGTTGGCAACATCACGATTCCTTACAGAAAGCATTAAGTAGGTAAAGACTTTTGATTTATGACGCCTGATAAGAATTTCCATGCTGTCATCATCGCCTTTAACAAACCTTTCTACAAGTTCAAAATCAGAAAGCTTGCGAATGTCCATTTTTGTTAGGTATTGGTAAAAGCGTAGATTTATCTTATAGCATGGTCTCCTTTCTTTTAATTATTTATTTGCTTCTACGAGCATTGGTTCTAAAATGTTTCGTAAAAATAAAGAAATTTATAATACAACGAAAATTTTTATTTCAAAAATTATACCGTGTTGAATCTTTCTGCGATTTTATTTTTCTTATTTATCACGATGCGATAATAAGTTTATAAAAAAAACTGCGGTAATCTCGCAGAAAAATGTGTTTTTTGTAAGGTAAAAATTTTAGCAATGGCTTTGCAGGGGAAAATTGAGCTAAAGGGTGTCAGGGTGCATAATCTGAAGAATATCAATGTTGATATACCCCTGAATAAACTAATTGTTGTAACTGGCCTGTCAGGCTCCGGAAAGTCGTCGCTGGCCTTCGACACACTTTTTGCCGAAGGGCAGCGACGTTATGTTGAGAGCCTGTCGTCGTATGCAAGGCAATTTCTTGGCAGAATGAACAAACCGGATGCAGATTTCATAGGAGGCATACCCCCTGCTATTGCAATAAAACAATCGACAGGAGCCAGAAACCCTCGGTCGACAGTTGGTACAATTACCGAAGTTTACGAGTACATTAAACTTCTGTATGCAAGAATCGGGAAAACCTATTCTCCTGTTTCCGGAAAGCTGGTGCAGCATCAGGAAGTGAAAGATGTGCTTTCGTATTTTCAATCGTTGAACGATGATTCAAAGGTTTATGTTTGCTACGATTATAGCCTCAGAAATGCTTCGTTTAAGGAGCAATTTGATTTCCTGGCAAAGCAAGGGTACTCCAGAATTCTTATTCAAAATATCCCGGTTCGCTTCGAGGAAGTTGATCTTTCGAGTATTCAGGGAGCAAAAAGTTTGAGAATTGTTATCGACAGGCTGGTGAAGCGCAACGACAATGCATTACTCAACCGTCTTGCCGACTCGGTGCAAACGGCATTTTTTGAAGGTAACGGTTCGTGCGTATTAATTGCAGAATACGAAAATAGCATTAGTGAAATTTCTTTTTCCAGTCTGTTCGAAGCAGATGGCATTCGCTTCGAAAAACCCAGCACCGATATGTTTGCCTTTAATAACCCCGTTGGTGCTTGTCCGGTTTGCGAGGGATTTGGTCAAACATTGGGTATAGATCATGACCTTGTTATTCCCGACAAGGGCGTTTCGGTTTTCGATGAAGCTGTGGTATGCTGGAAGGGTGAAAAGATGCAGGAATGGAAAGATGAATTTGTGAAACATGCATATAAGTATAACTTTCCGGTACATAAGCCCTATTTCGAGTTGAGCAATGAACAGAAGAAGCTTTTATGGGAGGGCAATAGTGAATTGCAGGGGATAAATGCCTTTTTCGAAATGCTCGATGAGCAAAAATATAAAATCCAGTACCGGGTTATGCTTTCGCGATACCGCGGTAAAACAATCTGCCCGTCATGTCTAGGTACACGGCTTAAGAAGGAAGCAGGTTATGTGAAAATATGCGGTAAATCGGTTTCTGAAATCATAGATATGCCCGCAGAAAGTTTACTTCAATTATTTTCTGCCATAAACCTGAACGATTTTGAAAAATTAGTAGCCGGTCGAATTTTAATTGAAATAAACAACAGGCTACAATTCCTGTGTAACGTAGGCCTGGGTTACCTGAGTCTAAACCGTGGCTCTGTAACCCTTTCGGGAGGAGAGATGCAAAGGATTCACCTAGCCACTGCTCTTGGGTCAAGCCTTGTGGGTTCGCTGTATATACTTGATGAACCAAGCATCGGCTTGCATCCACGCGATACCCATCTGCTACTTAAAGTGTTGAAACAGTTGCGAAATCTCAATAACACAGTTATTGTTGTTGAGCATGAAGAGGAAATCATCCGTGAGGCAGATCACATTATTGACATTGGTCAGGGAGCAGGTATTCATGGTGGCCGTATTGTTTGTGAAGGATCATTTGGCGATATTATTAGAAATCGCGACAGTATTACCGGCGACTATCTGTCGGGTAGGAAATCGCTTGCTTTGAATAACAATCCTGGACATTGGCAAAACTATATCGAAGTTAAAGGCGCAAGGCATCACAATCTTAAAAATATTGATGTCAGATTCCCGTTACATGCCATCACCGTTGTGTCGGGGGTAAGCGGATCTGGGAAAACCAGCCTGGTACGCGATATTTTATACCCTGCCATAAAAAAGAACCTGGGTCTGGCCAACCTACGCACCGGTGATTTTACAAAACTGGAGGGAGATCTTGGCATTATTTACGATATTGAATATGTTGATCAGAACCCCATCGGAAAATCGTCACGTTCGAACCCCGCAACTTATATAAAAGCATACGATGAGATTAGAAAAGTCTTTGCCGACCAGAAACAGGCGCATCTGAACGGGTTAAAACCCGCGCATTTCTCTTTTAATATTGATGGAGGGCGATGCGAAGAGTGTCAGGGTGAAGGTGAAATACGGGTGGAAATGCAGTTTATGGCTGATGTGTTTTTGGTTTGTGAGGCGTGCAATGGCAAGCGATTTAAAGATGAAATTCTGGAAGTGAAATTCCATGGGAAAAACGTTTATGACGTTTTAGAGATGACAATTACTGAAGCTGCTGCATTTTTTGAGGAACATGGAGGCGATGCCGGGAAGAGGATCTATACGCTTTTGAAGCATTACCTCGATGTTGGCCTGGGATATCTGAAAATGGGGCAGTCGTCGAATACCCTCAGTGGAGGCGAAAGTCAGCGTGTAAAACTGGCGAGTTTTCTGAGCCACGAAAAAGCAAACCCGTCAATCTTTGTATTTGATGAACCAACCACCGGACTGCACTTTCATGATATCAGAAATCTGCTAACCGCTATGGAAAAGCTTCGTAAGAAAGGGCATACGCTTATCATCATTGAGCACAACCTTGAAGTGATTCGCAATGCTGACTGGGTGATTGATCTGGGCCCGGAAGGTGGTGAAGCAGGGGGCTTTATAGTATTTGAAGGAACTCCCCGCGATTTGATGAGCTGCGAAATGTCGTATACAGGTAAGTTCTTAAAAAATAGGATTATGCATTCCTGAGGGAAGCAGCATTAAATATAGACCTGGAGCCTGAGAGCAGCTAGATTTTTGTAATCATAAACCAAAGTAAGATCGTTATAAATGGGGCGACGCTGCCATTCGAGTGTTGCTTTCAGGTTGTGCCCTACAACAAAAAAGTTAACTCCAACGTCGTAGTGTACTTTAGCTTTTGGTAATGCCTCAAAGTCGTTATAGGTTCCCACGGCGTAAATCTGAATCTTTTCTCCGTTTCTAAGTGCAATGGGCAGGAGGTAAGCTGCCTGTACCAGCACTGATTTACCCGTTCCAAGCTGGACTTCGCTGATAGCATTTGGGTGAATATTCATGGTGCCAAAATTCAGTAGGTAGTTTGGTCCGTAATTGAAATAGTAGAACGCGGAATAAAATGTGATGGCATCGTTGTGCAACAACGGAAGGTCGAGGTATATATCAGCGCCGAAATGAATTTTATCGTGTTTAATCAAATTCTGATCCCAGTCGTAACTTGCCGTGGCATTGGGGTGATAGTCGAAGCCGGCGCCGATGTTGAGTATTTTTTGCTCACCGATGTATGTGGCAGTGTAGAACGGCATCATAGCGGTTTCCTGACCGAAGAACTGATATTGAAAATAGCCTTTGTACGACAGGTTGTTGTTCGATATGTCGGCAGCAATCTCGATTTGTGGGGTGCGCTCACAGCGAAAAGGTTTTGCAAAAGCCAAACGATAATCGAATTTACCCAGTTTCCCGCTAATAAAAATACTCATCTGCCGTGCCGACTGATCAGTTGTTATCAGGTTGGGTGCAGTTATCACGGGGACATCAACACCGAGTGTTTTTGCAGAACTGCTGCTGGTAAGTCTGCTGATACCGTTGAACATATTCAGGCCTGCTCCTATACAAAGTTTATCGGGTATAATCTGATAACTCAACCAATTGTCGTACAGAAATATGCCAGGTTTCGTAAGTGAATAGGGCCCTGCCGACGAAGTAATGGGTTGCGCTGTTAAGGCTGGCATTACAAAATATGTAAACCGATGGAAAGTTCCAACGATCGAAAAATAAGTGCGATACAGCGAAAGATCAGCGTCCGATGTTACCGGATTTACCTGAGAATCCATAACCCCCGGGTTACATTCCATGTATCGGGCCATGATTTGTGTGCCAAAGCCAAGTTTGATGGAAACTTTTCCGTCAGCGCTCAGGTTGAACTTTAGACCTTTCTTCAGCGGGCTATAATCGACCTGACCGAATGAAAATGTTGACATCAATGCCGAAAACAACATAATAAAAGCAATCTTTTTCATATCATTAAGTATTAATGAAGCGCAAGTTAATAGAAAGTTTTTTAAAAAAAATCTAAATGTATATTCAAAATTGGATGATGGGAACATATTCGCAAACAATTGGTTATCAACGATTTCAGTTGATAATCGAAAAAATAACAACAAATAATTAATAAAATCTTGCTATCTTGCATATCGAATAGACGATGAGGTTTTGTAATTTGGATTAATGTGATTGAATTCAGTTTATTAGAGTAGTGCCAAATATTTGGGAACAATAAAAAAATAAATTAAGAATACGATATGCTTTTTTTTTTAATCTATTAGGAAGTTTCTCGTGTATTTACTAATCTTTGACAAATTTTATATTGTATTCTTTCTGATCAATTGTAGTTTTAATAAAATAAACTCCTTCGGGTAAATAGCCTATATCAATTCCTGAAGAGGAAAATTTAGATTGCATAACACAAATTCCATTTGAAGAAAAAATGTAAAAAATTTGATTTCTTTTTAGACCAGCAACAAATATTTTATCGACTGCAGGATTAGGAAAAACACATAATTTTGGTTCCTGAGCCTGAGGAATTACTGAAGTAACCCATTGGTTTTCAACCGCACCGATATCAATGCGATTACCGAATACTCTTGGTTCGCCTAAATAATCAACTTCTGGTAAAAACAAACCCGTGGTATCTGGAATACCCATATTTACACAAGCTGATTCATCCATTAGAGAATAATCAAATGATTCTAATTCGAACGATAAAACTGGTATTTCAGTATTTTCAATATGAAATATATAATATAAAAAAATATTTGGATCAGGAACTGGCAATGGATTAACAAACGCAGGGTCTGCATTTATAACACCTGTATTTTGGCTAAATAAATCGTACTGAATATTACAATAACTCAAATTAGGATTAGCCACATTACTACCACTATAAACAATTGTGTCGCCCACTGCAACGTCCCAAGCTCCTGTTTCATCATATATGATGTTGTTTCTAATTATTAAATCAGGGTTATTTATATCTATAGCAAAATCATAGTTGCCACAAATAGTGTTATTTATCAGTTTTTGATTTCCGATAGACATTCCATTCATAAACCCGTACCAATTGTTGACAATTATGTTATTCGCAATCAGAATATTGTAGCAAGATTCATAAACAGGAATATATGAGTTTGCCCAAAAGAAATTATTAATCACTTTGGGCATTTGGTTCGGGCTGTAATTCGTATTTACATAAACTCCTGCACCTTGTCCTATTTCAACCAAAAACCCGTTATAAAAATAATGATCCATTGCTATGTTTTTTAAAAAGCTGCAATTATTTATAACAGGTTCAATATAAACAGCATGAAAAGTTACTGCTCCGCCATTGAAATAGCTTCGGTTAAGTAAAAACAAACAATAACTTACATGGTTGGTACTATTAGAGTATATGGCACCGCCAGATTGCATACAAAGGTTGTAAACAAAACTACAATTCTCAAACTCGATGTTGTTTCGTGTATCTATATTGAACATACCGCCCGAATTGTTTAAGGGACTTACCGCTTTCCCATAACTGAATCTACAAAAAGTAAATACTGAAGTGTCCTCAATAGTTGAAGGTAAAAAATGAATTCCGTCCCAGCCCCCCTGAGAGTAAAGAGCAGTGTCGTTGAACCCTGTTGTATCAAGAACCGTGAATAAAATGCTGTCGGTTTCGGTTCCAAATGCTTTTATACATCCATACGAATTAATCTTGTAATAACCCGAAGAAATTACAGTTGTGCCTGGAGCAATACCCAGAATTGCCGTCTCAAGAATATTGACATCTCCGGTAATCCATACTGTATCGTAATCCCAATAAGTGTTTTCTTCGATATTGCCAGAAATTTCAATGTTTTGGGCAAAGACTTCGCCAATTAATGTCGCAAAAAGCAATGAATATATTATTTTTCTAAACATTTTTATTTATATTAAGTTATAAATTAGTACTTAATTGAAATAATAGCCATATAATATTTGTTATTTTAAAGTAAAAATGTCTTTATGGCTATTATTTGTTTGAATTAATTATTCTATCGGATAATTGAGTATACCATATTTCCATCTAGCTTCATGAAATGGATAAGTTATGAAGTATGCGTTTATTTCTATATGATAAAAATTCCTATTGCTTGGCATCCTAAGAAAACCCTGTTCGTGAGTATTATAAAAATAAGTATTCATTTGAGTTGGGCTCAAACAAGGATCCCAATCAGCAAATAATGGGTAATAAGGATATGTAGATGTCAGTTTAATGGATTGTATATCTGTAAACCAGCAACCTTCAGGATAATTCCCATACATTCCATTAATATAAGATTCGAAAATTGTGGCTGCACCGTAGCCGTTACAACCTGAATATTCACCACATTTACCCCCGTCGCCATAATCCCAATAATCTGTGCTGCCAAAAGGAAGTTGGGGTAAACATTTTGCAGCGTCATTTGTAAAACTTACTCCATAATATAAAATAAATTGGTCAACTTCTTCAGATGCCTCAATATCTATCCCAATTATATTATAATATGGATATTTTTTTAAAGTTCTAATGAGGTCATTTACGAAGCCTTCCATGTTATTGTATGTCTCAAAAAGTAATTCATCATCAATTAGTCCGCCTTCATCAAGGTTGTAATTAAATACAATGCTATCGAAAATTTCGTTGCCATAAAAATTATGTTTTTGGCAATAAGAATAATTTAATGCTGCTTCTAAATACCAAACAGATTCATCTAAACTTAAATCGTCAAAACCCGATTTTTGATTTCTAGAATCTAAAAATGAAAGTACTTTGTCCAATGCAGTATCTTCATTTTGATTATTGGTTATGATTTGCTGTTCTTTAGTGCAAGAAGCACACACACACACACACACACACACACAGTGCGTGAATTGAAATAGATTTGAAATTTTTCATATAAAAAGTGTTTTAATTTATTTCGTTAAAATATACAAATAAAATTGAATAAACAAATATAATTTCAAAATAATTTATATTAATTAACAAAATTCACATATTAATAATTATAAAAATTCTTAGTACATGACAAAACTTTAACATGTTGATATTCAGACTATTATGTTAATAACTTTGCATTAGAACTCTTGATTAAAACCTTGATAATCATTAACTTACGATAAAGTAACCACAAATTATTGTAAGAAATGAAAACCAAGGTCGAGCATAAAAACAGTGAATTAGTTTCAATATTCAAAAAAGGATTAGGTTGGCATACAGCCCGAATTAAGTTTTCCTCTCCATCTGAGTCATTCGGAGAGGACTCGGATGCAACCGAATTACATTTTCATTGAAGTAGCTCCGAGTCCCGTTCCGGTGACTCGGAGCGGGAGGTGAAGATATTGATCGCCTCTCAAAACTCATCGCTGTGGTGAGCATTGCTTTTGTTTGGGTGCATAATGTCGGTATTTTCCTGAACGATAAAATCAAAAAAATTGAAATCAAAAAATACGGACGAAGGGCAATGAGCCTTTTTAAATATGGTCTGATTTTTACCGCACATGCTCTATTGAACAGAAATTCAAGGGATTACAATATTTGCTTAAATGTTTTGTCATGTACTTAGCAAAACTAATTAATTAATAATTTTGTATATGCTAAGTTGAGTATCTATTATTTGGGACAAAGAAAAATGGTACCATTAAATTGATGGGGCGATTGCAGCAATTTGCGGATGTAAGTTTGTGCCGTAAACTAAAAATTAAAGTCATGAAAACAACAATTGAATTTTTCGAAGTGCAGAAACAAACCCAGAAGTGGGTGTGGTTCATGGTGATGTTTCTTTTGCTGATGAATGTGTATGTCATTTTTCAGCAGGTAATTCTTGGAATTCCATTTGGAAATCATCCGGCTCCTGTCTGGATTTTATTTCTTATTGGCTTTGTGATAATGCTTTTGGTAGCCGGCTTGTTCTTTTTACGTCTTGAGACGCATATTGATGAGAAAGGTGTTTCTTTCAGGTTTTTCCCTTTGCACCGTGGTTTTCGGACGATTGAATGGCATGAGATAAAAAAGGCGTACGTTCGAATTTATCATCCTTTGAAAGAATATGGAGGATGGGGAATCCGGACTTCCTTTATTGGTAATAACGGCAAGGCATTCAACATGGCTGGAAACGTTGGTCTTCAACTTGAATTAAAAGATGGAAAGCGTATACTTATCGGTACTCAAAAAGGCACTGAAATCAGCAAACTCCTTAACGCTATTAACCTAGTAAAAGCATAAGCCATGAAAATTTTCGCTATAGTAATATTACTTGAATGTATATTCTGGCTTATATTGTTGGCCAGATACCGTAAAGCCGGCTTTGAGGCAAGCCGAATGATAATGCTACTCCTTATTATTATGTTGCCTGCTGCTTGGTTTTACTCCGATTATATCGGAATTTATCAACCCCAAACAAGCAGTTACCCAATGATTTTTATTATCACTCTCACTGCTGTGATATCTCTGATCAACATGATAATATCACGGAAAGAAAACCGGAAAGCCACCATGTGGATCTCTTGGATATATGCTTTTGTAGCCGTATGCTGCATTGTGGTCTATGCTGTGTTCCCCGGCTCATTAACCATTGTTTCTTTTATTGTTGTTTTACCAGGGGTAATGTGCCTTTTCTGGTGTATTCGTGAGTTTTGGCTGAGCATCAGATCGGGACAATTTACAGGAAAATGGTTTATGGAGTATCCGATGAAATTATCAATACTATTATTGCTGTTTGGGTTTTTTATGGTATTGTTTTTTAGTATGTATATATTTGGATTCCCATTTTTAAATGTTCTCGGAGCAACAGCTGCAATAGTTTTAGCAGTTCTGATCTTTGTTATTTGTTATACTTTTTTAGCAAACTACTTTAACCGGTGGCAGCCTGCAACAAAGACAAATCAAGTGTTTAAGCCTGTTGCGGGCGATGCTGCACAGCAACTTAAATTACTTATGCAAGAGGATAAGCTGTACACAGATCCTGATTTCTGCCTCGAAATGCTAGCAGAGAATTTGGGGCTGAGTATTTTTCAAACTTCTCAACTGTTGAATCAAAGTATGAAGACCAGCTTTTACGATATGGTAAACCGCTATCGCGTTGAAGAAGTGAAGCGTAGATTAAGTATGAGCGACGACCGGCATTTTACACTGTTGGCTATTGCTTTTGAGAGCGGTTTTAAAAGTAAATCGACCTTCAACCGCATCTTTAAAGAATTTACGGGACAAACTCCTGGTGATTACAGCAAATCGCTTAAGTGAGAATGCCTGTTTCTTTGAGAGGACGGAATGCAGCAAGCGTGGACGCTTGCTGCATATTCATTGTTTAAGACAGAAACTTTGCTTCAAGTGGTACACTAGGCAATGCAGCAAGCGTGGACGCTTGCTGCATATTCATTGTTAAGACAGAAACTTTGCTTCAAGTGGTATACTTGGCAATGCAGCAAGCGTCCACGCTTGCTGTTTGTTAATTGTTTCTATACTAAAATTTTGCTACCAATGGCATACGCCGACCAAACCCAAAGGCCTTCGACGATACCCTGATGATGGGTGGTGCCTGAAAGCGCTTATATTCGTTGCTATCAACCAAATGAATAACCTTCCGGACTATTGCCTCATCGAAACCTGCTGAAATGATTTCGGAGGGCGATTTTTTTCGCTCAATATATTCAAATAAAATACTGTCGAGCAAAGGATATTCCGGCAAGCTGTCGGAGTCTTTCTGGTCGTAGCGCAACTCTGCACTGGGGGCTTTGGTAATTATATTTCGAGGGATTATTTCTTGCGAACGGTTTACAAGTTCCGAAAGCGCATAAACATCGGTTTTATACACGTCGCCCAGTACCGACAGTCCTCCGCTCATGTCTCCATAAAGAGTGGTATATCCCACAGCAGCTTCACTCTTGTTGCTGGTATTCAGCAGAATGTGACCATAGCGGTTGGAATATGCCATGAGCATTAACCCTCTGATTCTGGCCTGTAGGTTTTCACCGGCAATACCGGGCGCATCTTTAGGCAGATGATCATGCAAACTACCTAGGCACTGCATATACATATCCTCGATGGAAATTATATCATATGAACTATTCAGCCGCTTAAGCATATCTACTGAATCGTCAACGGAACCTTTCGATGAAAAGCGTGATGGCATGAGCAATGCATGCACGTTTCTATTACCAAGTGCTTCTGCAGCTAGCGCAAGCGTAACCGCCGAATCGATGCCTCCCGACATTCCCAACACCGCTTTTGTGAATTTCATCTTTCCAAAATAATCCTTAATGCCCAGAACTAATGCATTGTGAATTTTTTCAATTTTACTCGCTTCATTCGACAGGATAGTATTATTGTAAGAATTTTCCGAAATATCAATCAACCGTGTATCTTCGTTAAAGTAGGCTAATTCGCTCAAAATTTGTCCTTTATTATTCAACACCAGCGACCCACCGTCGAATACAACTTCGGTTTGGGCTCCAACCTGATTTACATAAATGATGGGCAGATTATAATTGGCAGCGTTCTTTATCAAAATGTTCTTGCGTAAGTCTGCCTGATTGTACGAAAAAGGCGACCCGGCAATATTAATAACCAATTCTGCCCCCAAATTACTTAGGGTTTTTAGTGGCGATAGTTTGTAAAGTTTCTCATTAACGAATTCAGTCTGGTTTTCCTGTTCATCCCACAAATCTTCGCAAATGGTTACTGCGATTTTATGATTTTTATAATCAATCAGATGAAAACTATCGTTCGGCTCAAAATAGCGGTATTCATCGAAAATATCGTATGTGGGGAGCAGCGTCTTATGAATGGTATCTTTAATTATACCATCGCACATAAATAAGGCGGAATTGAAGAGATGCTTGCCTTTCCCGTTTTTATTAATTGTTGGGCAACCCACTATGGCAGCAATCCCTGTGCAGTGCACTGCAATTTTTTCAGCAGTGGCGATAGTCTCATTAACAAAATCGCGTTGCTCTAAAAGGTCGTGGGGTATGTAACCGCATACTGCAATTTCGGAGAACACAACCAAATCGGCGTTTTGGTTCTTTGCATTCTCGATAATTGCAATAATTTTAGCAGCATTTTCGGTTAAATTTCCTATGTGATAGTTTAACTGGGCAAGAACAATTTTCATGTATTTATATTAAAAACCCGGAATATGCAGCATATCCCGGGTGAATTATATTGATATCATAATTAAAACAATATCCCAATTTTCAAAGCAACTGAACTCAGCGATGCTCTTACATTGTCGGATGTGTTGTTATCGCGTACAACTTCAGTTTTATCTGTATCGAATATGCCTCCCGTGTAGAGTACTTCTGTAACAAAGCGTGTATTACCCTGAAGAGACCATTCAAACCCCCCACCAAGATACCATCCCATGTTAAACAATTTTCGTTCGGCAGTGATAATATCGTTTGAATTTACCGTAACATCAGCCTTAGCACTGATATTTATTCCTGGGGTAACCCCTGCTTTCATGTAATAGGTGAAATATCCAATTTCGTTGGTTTTCCCTTTAAACCCAAAGGGTATTTCAAGATAGTCCATTTTATAAGAAATAGTATTCGGACCTGTAATAGTAGTATCAGCTAAATCGTTGCGACTGAAATTATGTACCCCATTTTCATAGGTTTGATTGCCACCCATGCTATTGAAGTTAATTCCTGTGCTTAATGCAAAATTATCGATGAGATTAAAATCAATCATTGCCCCAAACTGATAGCCAAGTTTTACTCCGTCGTTGCTTACAAGCCGACTGTCGAAAGAATACCACGATAAATTGGTGCCAACGAATAAACCTCCCGACACTTTTTTCTGTGCAAACGATGCAACCGAAATTATCAGAGCAATCATTACAATAGTTATCTTTTTCATAGGTAGTATTTTAATAAAACATGTATTTTTGTTCTCAGCAAATATATGAAAAAATTAAACAAGATAAATTCTATTTATGAAGCATTATAAAATTTGGCTTATTGTTGGTTCGGTTGCTTTTGTGCTTCTCGTTGTAATGTATCTATTCCTTCGTAACAAAAACCCTCTTGACGTAAATGTGAAAAATATCGAACTCGAAGTGAAAATGGAGCGCTTCGATAAAATCATGTTCGACCAGAAAATGCCCATTGAAAAACGAATTCAGATACTCAATGAAAAATACGATGTTTTTTACGATGTTTTTAATTACGATATAATTAGTATTGGAGGTATCGAAAATCGATCGTATGCTGTATATCTTCAAACCTTTCTGAACGATTATGCAGTGCAACAGGCATATCATGCAGTTGACAGTGTTTTTAAAGATACCGAAATGCTGAATTCGCAACTTACCGATGGATTTAAACATTATAAATACTATTACGCCGACAGCACGGTGCCAAGAGTTGTTGGCTTTATTGCAGGTTTTAACCAATCGGTTGCCACTATGGATGGGTTTATTGGTGTGGGACTTGATAAATACCTGGGTTCGCGCAGCAATTTGTATGCAATGCTTCAGATACCTGATTATGCTGCCGGCCGGATGACCCCGGAGCAAATACCTTTCGATGTAATGACTGCCTTTGCTCAAATGCAATATCCTTATAGCGACAGCTCCGAAACACTACTGAATCGCATGATATATAACGGCAAGATACAGTATTTCCTCGATGCTATGTATCCGCAGGAAGAAGATAGCCTGAAACATGCTTATTCGTCTGAAGATATTGATTATTGCCGATGGCACGAAAAAGACATGTGGGCCTTTATTATTGATAAAAAACTACTTTTTTCAACCGACTATCTTGTCATCCGTAATTATTGCGATGATGCTCCCTATACGAAAGATTTTGGAATGGATAGCCCCCCAAGAGCCGGCAATTGGCTTGGCTGGAGAATTGTAAGTTCGTATATGAAGCATAACAAAGTAAGTCTGCCCGAATTAATGGCTGAGCAGGATTATCAAAAGATCCTGAACATGTCGAAATACGATCCGGAATAGTGTTAATCTTTTATTCCTGCCTGGTCAAGAATAAAAGCGTATTGCAAAGCAATTTCCCGAAAGCGTTCGAACCTTCCTGATGCTCCACCATGACCGGTATCCATGTTTGTATGGAGGAGCAGGATATTATTGCCGGTTTTCATTTCACGAAGCTTTGCCACCCACTTCGCTGGTTCCCAGTATTGCACCTGACTGTCGTGCAGACCTGTAGTAACAAGCATTGCCGGATAGTTTGTATGAGAAACATTGTCGTAAGGTGAATAGGAGAGCATATAGTCGTAGAAGATTTTGTCTTTAGGATTGCCCCATTCATCAAATTCTCCCGTGGTAAGTGGTATCGATTCATCCAGCATGGTTGTTACCACATCAACAAATGGCACTGCTGCCACAACAGCTTTGAACAAATCGGGACGCATATTTACAACAGCACCCATAAGCAAGCCTCCCGCGCTTCCACCCATTACAAAAAGGTGCTCTTTATCTGTATAACTTTCGCTGATAAGGTACTCAGCACAGGCAATAAAATCGGTAAATGTGTTTTTCTTTTTCAGAAGTTTCCCGTCATCATACCATTCTCGCCCATAAATCTGACCTCCCCGCACATGG
>ENA-UOWO01003095-UOWO01003095.1-activated-sludge-metagenome-genome-assembly--contig:-NODE-3095-length-19686-cov-10.706994_pt1 | contig 19686 bp, 9 predicted proteins | sample MGYA00238148_ERZ761564 | MGnify/ENA primary metagenome ERZ761564 (study PRJEB28885, sample SAMN05720194) | activated sludge metagenome | isolation source: Anaerobic digester | place: USA... | reverse complement strand
AGAATAAAACTTAAACGATTATATCCGTCAATTCATGTTTAACATAACACTAGATCACCTTTAGTGTTTTTAACTATAGTACTTACAGAGTTAGTGCCCAATATTTTTCTGTTTGTATTGCTGTACCTGACTCCTACATAAGCATAGGCTCCGGAAGTTTCAAAATATCCCCCATATCGGTTATTATTATCAGTATTATTAGCTTTTCCATAAACTCCACAAACGCTGCCAAAGAAAGCGCCTCCACAACCGGTGGAAGGAACACTTACCGTAGCATTATTACCCACTCCGATAACGCCGATCCCGGTAGCTGCAGTTGTTCCGTAACCGACGACACCGGCTTCTGTCCCGGTGAAAGCGCCGCCGCTGCCCCCGGTATATGTCAGCGGATTGGCGATGTTGTTACCGGCAGCTAATATCCCTGTTCCTGCTGCAGCAACCGAGCGGCAGAAGACGCCGTAATTACCGGTGAAGGCCCCGCCGCATCCGGTGGACGGTACCCAGGCTGCCTGGTTATTTCCAGCACCGATAATACCTATGCCACTGCTGGAATTTGTTCCAAAACCGGCGGCTCCTGTGGTAACGCCTGTAAACGCTCCCCCGGCGCCGGCCGGCATGATCACGTAACTGCTGTTGTTCCCGGCGGCAATGATGCCTGTCCCCATGGTTACATCGGTTCCGACGGCCAGCGCCCCATGATACCCGGTAAAAGCGCCTCCGCTTCCTCCTGTAACGGTATAATATCCCGAACCATTGCTGCCCAGGCCGAGAACACCGATGCCATCGGAAGCCAGGCCTTTTCCGTAAGCGCCATAATTTCCTGCAAAACTGCCCCCGATCCCGCCTGATACCGTCGAATAGGATGCTGCGTTGCTTCCCACGCCGATCACGCCGATTCCGTTGCTGTTCACGCCACGGGCATAGATACCGTGGAATCCTGTAAAGGCACCTCCTTCGCTGTCGCTGGAAGTCGACGGGGAGGCCTGACCGCTGCCGATGGCCACAATGCCCCTGCCGGTAGCCGCCGTTCCTCTGGAGATTATTCCATAATTGCCAACGGCTGAGACCCCTGCAGATATATTGGTCAATGCAAAGGAGCTGTTCTGTCCGCTGCCAACGGCACATATTCCATGCCCGGTCGTTGTATTCCTTCCCCAGGCGTGCAGGCCATCAAACCCGTAGCTTGTAATAGCTGCCGTGTGGCTGGTTATCAACGGGAGTGAAGAGACGTTGCTGCCAACCGCATACATGCCATAACCGGAAACGTCTGTATTTTTTGCATACATGGCAAATCCCGGGCTGGGGGTGCAGGCCGAATCGAGCTGGGAGAACATTCCATATCTTCCGCCAAAGGAATAAAAACCGACTGTCGGCGAATACGCTGCCACCGCAAAATTCTGGGTAGTGTTACCGATGACCGAAAAAAGGTGGGAATCGGAGTTGGGAGTTGTGCTGCCAAAGACCGCTTGCCCATCGGATTCGAAGCGCATCCGTTCCGTGTTGTTGGTGTATACCAGGAAATGATTGTTGTCCGTTGTCCCGAGGAAATTTGTGCCGGGAATCGTCCCCGCATTACCGGTCAGGGTCCAGTCACTACCGCCCGTGCCTCCACCTCCGCCGATGACTGTCCATGCCGATCCGTTCCAATAGTAAAAACCTATTGGCTGGTTAGCGCCTGAATTAAAAACGAGAAGGCCCACAGCGGGCGATGTTACCGGAGAAGGGCTTGACAAATTGCTGGTAAGGGTAACCCTGGGGATCAGCAGCCCTTTATTCGTTGCAGTGATATCCATTGCAGAGGAGTTGTCGGGAGTATCGGTATGCACCCCCACCTGCGCCAGGAGTGTCAGAACCTGGAAGGAGAGCAAAAAAAGTAATATCTTTCTCATAGCCCTGATATTTTCAAGCGGGTTAGTAATATTCGATGATGCGTTCGGTTATCATATCCGACTGTTCCAGACCTTCAGTCAGAATATTTATATGGACATCCCGTTCCTCTTTTTTCGTGGTCCAGTTGCCTGTCGGGTCGAACTGGTATTCATACAGGGAAAGGACGGCGATATAATTGCTTTTAAAGATCCGGCTTTCAATCATGTTATCATAGCGGTCATATTTGTATTTGGTGATCCACGATAAGCGTCCGTTACCATGGTAATACGCCGATTCGAGCTTATTTCCCCGGAAGTCGTATTTGGCAGTGATCTGGAAAGAGAGGGTACTGTCTGCTTTCAGGTAATTTTCTTCGATACAAAAGCCCCTGTATTCATTTGTAAACACCACTTTCGTGAAAATATCGTTTTGAATGATTTCATAATAATAGTCAGAGTTCTCACAGATTTCACCGATGTTGTGACTTTCGGACCAATTGTAAAGGCCTGCAGATTTATATCCTTTTTCATCGTATAAAAATGTTATGGTTAAATTAACCGAACCGTCGGGATTGTATTCATGCATCTGTTCAGGTTTTCCGTTCATGCCCGGAATAAACCTGGAAGTCAGGTAGGCCGATCCGCCTCTGAAAAGGGTGACCTCCGATTCATAACCCTCCTCGCTGAATTCGGTGAATTTCTGGTAAACGATCCTGTCACGGGTGGCTTTCTTTCCTTTTCCATCCAATGTATATTTGATTTCCATGACCGATTTGACTTTCCCTTTAAGCCGGTATTTCACCAGGTCAGTAAATTCATTTGCAGGAATGGCCAGGCCGAGCAATCCGCAAAGGAGAACAGAAGATACAGAAAAAGAAATAATATATTTCCAAAAGGAATTCACCGGGAGATGATCAATTTAGTGGTTTAAAGCATATAATTCGAATGCATTGCTCAACATGCTCAGGTTTATCGAAAAAAAGTAAAAAAGTAATATAGATATCATTTAATACACTGGGCTTTAGCGACAATTTATCCACATGGCCGTGTTGATGAAAATTAGTTAAAAAAGCGCCTGATCGATACTGTTACTTTCCATGAGGACAAAAAAAGAGGCTGCCAGGTAAATCATGACAGCCTCTCATTCATCTATTTTATTTAAAGGATTGGCCCTTTGGAAAGATCCGAGAACGGATCATCAATAATGATAATATCATCTTCAATCGGTGTCAAAGTCCCGGTGGTCGGATCCAGAGTATAGGCCAGGGAATGGCTTCCTCCTTCCGATATCGGGGCGATCACATACAATTCACCGTCGCTTCCGTAAGCGATCTGCCCGCCCGTAGTAATACTGATTGCCATAGAATAGAACGATTCGGTAGCGACATCCCAGGAGATCAGTTCTCTTCCTCCACCGTTCACATCACCAATCATGTATATCACGGTACCTTCCGGATTCATAGTGATATCATTAACCAGGACCGAACTCGGGATCGTATCCAGGATAGTTTCAGAGGCAACAGTCCAATCGGTATTGAAAGAGACCTTATTGATCGTATTGGTGTACTCATCGACATAATAATATTCATTGTTGTAGAAGGTAGCGCTGGCGGCTTTACCGGTAATCGTTCCGGAAACGTAGGAAGGATCGGTATCATGCATCTGGTTGGCATACAGGGTGTTATAATCATAGTCGGCAAAGAAGAACATGCCCGACAATGCATCATATGCTGCTGCATCGATCCGGCCGCCGGTATTGATCGTTTCCTTCAGGATCAGATCCGTATTTCCGTTAGTCACATCCACATGGAACAGCTTCAAGGTATCATTCGTGAAGGAAGTGGCGTATAAAATAGTGAATTCATTCGGAGGCTGATTGTAAAAATAGATATCATACCATCCCCAGTCTTTATCTGTAAATTTGTAATCACCTTCTGCCCAGGCAGTTTCATTTTTCCCGGCAGGGCTGCGCACCACGCAATGGGCCGAAACGACAAATCCGGGCTCTTCGCATGGAGGAAGCGTGCTCAGCGGAACATAATAGGTATAGGTGCTGACCCTTGGATTATGGCAACCGGAATAGGGGAAATGGCCAATCTTAGGATTACCCGGTTTATTTCGCGGTAAAGCGAGTTTATCACCGGCAAACATATGGGTTTCCGAGATCGTCCACCCGGAAGCGCTGCAGTCATATTTTGCATAGAAGTTTGCATTGTCATCGAGGCCATAAGTTACAGTCCCGACATTAATGTTCCTGCCGGCCCATAATGTATGGACCTGTTCGCCCGTTTTAAGGAATTTCTGGTAACCGTTCCATTTGTCCTGGGTTTCGTCAACCTGTCCTTGTTTGTAACAGGAGGTTGCTATGACCAGTACCAACAAGAAATAGAGTACTTTTTTCATAATTCAGTTTTTAAAAAGTTAATTTTCGATGATTTAGTTTGTTTTCAATTCAATTCAATTCAAAGGACAAAAAATGATAATCGTTACCGATACCGACCTGGTTATACGGGCAGGTTTCAATAAGGTTTTATTTTTTTCGGGATGGCGGGGAAATAGCAGAAAAAAAACAGACCCAGGAAACATTAATCCCGTTACTATTATAAAGGTTACACGTGGAAATTGTGTAATGTGAAAATAAAAAGCTTATTTGTAACGAATATAAATAATTCGCTGCAAATAAGCTCCGTAATAAATGTGATGCGGGAACCGACAGCTTTAGTCGTCGGTCTGATAACAATACAGAGGCTGCCCAGTCTTTTTAGACAGCCTCTTCTATTTATTTTTACATAATCGGTCCTGTCGACAGGTCGGAGAACGGGTCATCGATAATAATAACATCGTCTTCGATGAGTGTGAGCGTTCCACTGCTCGGATCCAGGTTGTAAATGAGAGAATGGCTGCCGCCTTCAACAATTGTCGCTACAACATACAGAACACCATCACTGCCAAAGGCGATCTGGGCGCCGGTTGTAACCGATATATCCATGCTATAGAAGGTTTCCGTACCCATATCATATGATATCAGCTCTTTGCCTCCGCCATTTACTTCGCCAAGGATGTAAAGCGTCTCACCGTCGGGGCTCATGGCTATGTCATTTACCGTTACTGAACCCGGAATCTCATTTACAACCGATTCGCCCGATTTTGTCAGGTCTTCGTTTAATGTTACCTCTTTGATAGTATTTGTGGCAGCATCAACATAAATATAAGTACCATCATGATAAGTAGCACTGGCCGACTCACCTTCGAGGTCTCCAGAATAGAACGACGGGGCTTCGTCGGTAAGGACATTGACCCATAACTGGTCCGGTTCCGCTTCCTTTACAAAGAAGAAGGATGTCGATTCTGTGTCGTAAGCTGCTCCATCATAGCTTCCGCCTGTATTCCCCACATATTCGGATAAGATCGGGGTGGCGCCACCATTGGTAGCATCGATATGATAAAGGTGCAATGAATCATTCGTGTAATTGGTGCCATAAAGGATCGTATATTCATTGACGGGCTGGTTGAAATAATAAACATCATACCATCCCCAGCCTTTGTCAGTAAATTTAAAATCGCCTTCGGCCCAGGCTGTTTCGCATTTGCCGTTTGGGCTGTGCACTACGCAATGGGAAGCAACTACAAAACCGGGTTCTTCACATGGCGGGAGAGTTGAAAGCGGTACAGTATAGGTAATTGTGCTCACCCTCGGATTGTGGCAACCTGAGTTTGGAAACAGGCCGATTTTTGGTGAGCCCGGTTTGTTTAACGGCATGATCGCCTTATCGCCGGCAAACATGTGAGTTTCCGACATAGTCCATCCCGACGCGCTGCAATCATAAGTTACATAGAAGTTTGCATTGTTGTCGATGCCATAGGTGGCAGTTCCTACATTGATGTTTTTTCCAGCCCACAGGGTATGGACCTGCTCGCCCATTTTAAGGTACTTTTCATATCCGTTCCATTTATTGCCGTCGTCGACTAATTGATTCTGTTTGTTGCAGGCCAGCATAAGCAGGGCAAGAGTGAAGAATAATACTGTCTTTTTCATATCGCTGAGTTTTGGTTAGCTAGATTTTGGGCTAAGAACATGAGCAGCAATTCTCCCCCGGTTAATTATACGGGCCGGAAAAATGCCATGCCGGAATTGCAAATGCCGTTCCTGAAATCAGCAATAAGTGGAAAGAAAAACAATAAATCCTTACAAGTATTTGTAAGTCAGATAAATAACAATAAGTAAACCAACTGGAATATCTGTAAAATATTTCCCGGATGATTTGGCAATAGAGAATTCAGTCTAAAAAACCGCACAATAGTGCGATTTTGTCCATTGGAGATATTTACCTTACGGAGCCTTTCACTTTCGTATTTTCCAGGACATCTCTGTAGAAATAGACCATGACGGCCACATTGACATTGACTCCGGGGGCAGAACCGATCTTAGTGCCGTTCTTATCCAGGACAGTCCCATCGGTTTTAATCGTGCCAACCGGTTTGCTGTTCGCGTCAACCACTTTGCCATCCTGCACTATACGGGCGTACTCTTTTCCCAGCCTGTCGCGGAAAATGCCGTTCTTCACAGAACCGATGACCGCTCTTTTCTTAATGATGTCGCCGGCTGCCGTGTACTGGAAAAATACCCGGTTGCGGGCATTTCTTACGTATCCCATCTGGTCGTGCGTGAAGATCAGGGTTCCGGCAGCATCGAACATTTTGGTGGCCGTTGCCCCTTTGGTGTTTGCCGTAATTGTTCCCGGTTTTTTGTCGGACGTACTTTCCTTGTTGACCGGTTTATTTTTATTAACCTGTGCCAATACTGGAAATGCAAAAAGGATTCCCGACAGGATCATACATATTGTAATCAGCTTTTTCATATTAATTTGGAATATATTTTTAACATTAACATTAAAAATCCAAAATTAGTATAAAATAAGCTTGTTTTCCCAAATCAGAGCGATGGCCCGCGCGAGAGATCACTGAAAGGATCATCGAACATAATCACATCGTCTTCAACAAACTCCAGCATTCCGTTCTCCAGGTCGATGGTATAAATATAGAAGCAGGTATCGCATTCACCCGTTGAACTCACGGCATAAAGCAATCCATCGCTGCCAAAAGCTATCTGTGCATCCTCACTGACCGCTACCGGCATGCTGAAAAAGGCCGGCTCCCCGGCATCCCAGCGAAGCAACTGCATGCTGCCCGATTGGTTTTGCGCCAGGATATACAGGCTTTCGCCGGAGGAATCCATGGCTATATCATTGACTGCGTAGCCGGCCGGCAGTGTATCCAGGGGCATTTCCTCCGCAATCAGCCAGGTACTGGTGAAACTCACGCTTTGGATCGATCCGGTGGAATTGTTGATGTAGTAATAGTGATCCCCTTGAAACGTCCCGCAGGTGGATGGCCCTGACAGGATGCCGGCACAGAATGAAGGCTCTTCACCCTGCAGGTGGTTGATCCATAATTCGGAAGTGGTGTATTTGATAAAAAACAGCAAACCGGTCACCGGATCGTAATCGGCCCCGTCATAAAATCCGGGGCTGCCGCCGACGTATTCTTCCAGGATCATTTCAACACAACCTGTTGAGATATCCAGGTGATAGATCCGTAAGGAGTCGTTGGCGCAGGAGGTGCCATACAGAACCGGTCCGGGCTCCTGCGGCGGATCGTAGTAATAGTCGTCGTACCAACCCCAGCCTTTGTCGCTGAAAGTATAACTGCCCTCGGCCCAGGCACTCTCGGTTTTTCCTCCGGGGCCATGAACTACACAGTGAGCGGCCACGACAAACCCCGGCGAGGCGCACGGGGGAAGCGACGACAGTGGCACGCGATAAGTAAATGTGCTTACCCGCGGACTATGGCATCCCGAGTTGGGGAACTGACCGATCTTGGGCCTGCCCGGCTTATTCAGCGGCATTCCTGCTTTGGTTCCGGCATACATATGTGTTTCCGACATCTTCCATCCCGGGGCGCTGCAATCATAAGTGGCATAGAAGTTGGCATTTTCATCAATCCCGTAAGTGACCGTGCCGACATTGATGTTTTTACCGGCCCACAATGTATGGACCATCTCCCCGGTTTTGAGATATTGGAAATACCCGTTCCATTTGTCCGGCATTTCTTCTTCCGTCATGATTTCAGCACAACCCGACATGAAAACTGCCACCAGCATCATTTCAATTAAATTCTTCATAAGAAAGTGTTTTAAGGATTAAAATTCAGTGAACTGGGGTGGGATGGAAAATTTAATCCGGCAGATCGGTCGGGCAGAGGGATGATCGCTTTCTTATCTATTAATCCGGTTTTTGACCAAAAAATACCCGGTGGAGAGGAAATATTTTTTTAACTTATTGAGGGAGAGTAGAGTAGGCAGTCGGCAGTCGATAGTCGGCAGTGGGTAGTTCTGCGAATTGATTGGCGATTGTTATACCGATTCTGAAGCGGTTTGCGAATTAACAAAGTTGTTCTCCCCGGTATAAGTCATTCTAAGCAGCTTTGCTGCTGCAAACCTGCAAAGAATGAGTATAATTAGTAAGCATGAAGAAATAGTGATTCTACAACAGAATCTCAATACCTTCCCTTTTCACGACCTCAATTAAAGGTGAAATGTCGTCCTTAGTAAAACGGGTTGTGCTGATCAGATAGGGTTCAATCCGTGTGTCGACATCCTTTGTCAATATCCATGCCCGGGATTTTTTCTGAATATCATTATCGGAAATCAGTCCGGATACCAGCATAAGGTCAATATCGCTGTTTTCGGAATTAGAGCCGGAAGCATAGCTGCCATAAAGGAATGCTTTGTCAATCCCAAGACCTTCAATATCAAGAAGATAAACGTATCTCCTTATAATATTTATAACTTTTTCATCAGCCATTGGTGAAATTCTTTTGTCTGAGTGAAAATTTCAAGAACCAGAAATATTTCACTGGTGATCAAATCTTCGTTTGAACCGTTAATCCAGTATTGTATCTGCTTTTCTATATTCAGCATCAAATGAGGGAGACAAAAATAAGGCTTTTAGTTTTTTTTGATCATTTATTATCCATTTAACCTTTGAATGTATTACTGATCATAGAAATATTTAATATTGTAACGGTATTTTGAATGGAATTTTAAAAATATTTAGACGCTCATTTCAAATCTCCAACCCCGATGAAAAAATTCATTACCCTTACCCTGATTGCTTTCTTTGCCACATCGCTCTTCGCCGGCCGCATCATTCACAGCTACAATAGTATATCGCCTACGGCGAAAGATGTGGGAAATCTTAATATGATTATGTTCGAGGGGATGTACCTGACGGGGAAGACCGGAGAGCCGGTTTTGCCCTACCAGGCAGTGAAATTGCTGCTCCCTCCGGGCGAAGAGGCGGTCTCGGTTATTTGGAAATTTGAAAATGAGCTAATTATTGCTGGTAATTTTACCCTGTACCCGCAACAACCGGTTCAACCGTATTCTGTCGGCGCTCAAGGAATATTTCAACAGAATATGGATGTTTATTCTTCGGGTAATGTTTACCCCGCAGAGGCTATGGGACGGTACTCCACCCACTTTCTCAATGGTCACGGGTTTCTCCTGGCCACTTTTACACCGGTGAAATATATCCCTGCCACGGGTCAGGTTTCTTTCTTTCAAAAAGTTACCATACAGGTTGAAACCCGGAAAACAGAGAGGGCGGAGAGAGCATTTCGCAATATCAATAACAATGACAGGATCAATAGTGTTATTAAAGATTTTGCACAGAATCCGGAGATGATTTCATCGTATCCTGAAAAGTTATACCGCGACGGAGAATACCAGTACCTGATCATTACGCCGGAACAGTTTGCCCCGTCGTTCCAGGCTCTTACCGACCTGTACAGGGTCAGGGGATACATCACTGAAATCGCTACGACCGAGTCGATCGACGCGACCATGCCCGGCCAGGATCTCCAGGAAAAGATCAGGAACTATATTATCGCTGCTGTTCAGGCCAACGGAGTGGAGCATGTCCTCCTCGGCGGGGATGTGGAACATATCCCGCACCGCGGTTTCTATTGCCATGTCCAGTCAAGCTCCGTTTACGAAGACTGGAATATCCCGGCCGACCTGTATTACAGCGCACTCGACGGGAACTGGGACACCGACGGCGACGGAATTTGGGGCGAGATCGGCGAAGATGACCTGCTGCCGGATGTGGCAGTGACCCGGATGCCCATCAGCACCAGCACTCAACTGCAACGGATGCTGAACAAGACCATCATGTACCAGGATCAGCCCGTTGCCGGTGAAATGAGAGATATTATTTCTGCAGGCGAGAACCTCTGGTCGGATCCGCTCACCTACGGAGAAGATTACCTGGAACTGCTTTTCGGATGGCACGACGATAACGGTTATGTTACCGACGGCATTCCTGAGGATTACGATGTTAACCGGCTCTACGACTCGCAAATGTACTGGGATAAATACACGCTGATGAACGCCATCAACCAGGGGAGCAGTTTCATCCACCATTCGGGCCATGCCAACCAGACCTATGTGATGCGCTTTGATATGTCGGATATCAGCAACGAAAATTTCTCGCAAGTCAACGGTACCGACCACAATTACGCTTTGATCTATACGCACGGATGCTTATGCGGCGCTTTCGACGAGAGCGACTGCATCGGGGAACGGATGGTGCTGATCGATAACCTGGCAGTGGCCGGCGGATTCAATTCGCGTTACGGCTGGTTCAACGAAGGGCAGACGGAAGGCCCGTCGGCCCACCTGCACCGGGAATTTGTAGATGCGCTTTACCACGAAAAAGAATGGCGGATCGGAGCCGCTCATATGATATCCAAAATAGAGACCTCGGTTTGGGTGAATGCACCCGGCCAATGGGAACAGGGTGCCTTGCGCTGGTGCTTCTACGATTGCAATATCTTCGGCGATGCTTTACTCGGCGTTTGGACCGAAGAGCCGGTGTCCATCGAGACCACTTACCCGGAGGAGATCTACCCGGGCGAGACCACGGTGCAGGTGAGCATTGCGAACGGCGACGGGCCCGCCGTGGGCTTTAACTGTGTGATTATGTCTGCCGGCGAAATGATTGGCTGCGCGACTACCGACGAATCGGGCCAGGCCGAGATCAGTGTGCCCGAAGGTTTCATCGACCACCTGGATGCCCAGCTCATTGTTTCAGGCTATAACTGTTTGCCTCATACCTACGATCTTAACATTGTTGTTGGAATTGATGAGCCTTATGTGATTGATTATCTTAATATTATCCCGAATCCGTTCAGAGATCAGACATCGCTGGTTTACCAACTCGAAGAGGCCGGAAGTATCGAAGTAACTTTTGTAAACCTGGCGGGTCAGATGATCGAAAAAATGCAATTCGACGGGAAGAAAGGGATAAACAGATTCAATATCAATACTACGGAATGGCCGGAAGGAATGATCATTTCGAAGATTACCGGCGAAAACCGCACCGATTATTATCCACTCCTGCACATCAAAAATTAGCGGAGAATTATTTTGAATTTTCTCTTTTTTTTGATATAATTTTGTAATTATTCAAATTCAGGATTCTGCATATGAAAGAATCCTGAATTCAACATAACGATTACAATTATGAACAGGATACTTTTACTTTCATCTTTTATATTATTGATGATGAGCGGTCTGGATGCCCAGACCTACCGTTATGACGACAGTTTCGGCCCGCAGGGTTTCAGCCTGGTTTCGCACGACCGGCTGGGTGTTACGGTGAACTTCTCCATCCGGGAATTTTCCATGGAAGAGATGGATATCAAAGGCGACAGGATGCAACACCTCAGCTTTCCGGGGCATTTTCTTCCCGGTGATGAAGGGACTCCCGATCTGCCGGGCGACGGGCGCTTTATTGCCGTTCCAAACGGGGCAAAACCCGTGATCTCGGTGAAAACGGCCAGGCGGGAAGTGATCCGCGATGTGGATATAGCCCCGGCACCGAACCTGCCGCTGGATAATGACGACCGACCGGTCGTTTATAAAAAGAACGCAAAGATTTACAGCACCGACGCCTATTTCCCGGCGGAGCCGGTTAAATTATCGGGGAAGATGAGTATCCGCGGCGTGGATGCATTTGTACTGGGGATCACACCATTCCAGTATAACCCGGTAAAGCGCGAGCTCGTTATTTTGAGGGATATGGAAGTGGAGATCAGGTTTGAAGGCGGCAGCGGTGATTTCGGGGAAGAACGCCTTCGCAGCCGTTGGTGGGATCCGCTGATGCAGGATATGTTCCTGAACTCCGCCGATCTTCCCGTTGTTGAATATTCGAAGAGGGTAACCTCACCGAACAGGGCCACCGGATGCGAATACCTGATCATCTGCCCTGACGGTGAAGAATTTATAGCCTGGGCCGATACGATCCGCAGGTTCAGGAACCAGCAGGGTATCCTGACGGAGGTTTTCACCATATCGCAGGTGGGTGGCAACAACGCCATGATCATTGAGGACTTTATCAATAACGCCTATTATTCGTGGGATATTCCGCCCGCCGCCTGCCTGCTCCTGGGCGATTACGGTTCATTGCCTCAGAATGCCATCACTTCGAGCCTGCTGAACGATCATCCCGACGATTACAATCCTTATATTTCCGATAATCCGTATGCCGATGTGACCAACGACCTGCTGCCCGATATCGCTTTTGCCAGGATCACGGCCCGGAATGCGGCTGAACTGGAGCTGATGATCGGGAAAGCGTTGGATTACGAGCGAAACCCACCGACCAGCGAATATTTTTACCATCACCCCATCACCGCGCTCGGCTGGCAGACGGAGCGCTGGTTCCAGATTTGCTCCGAAGCCGTCGGCGGCTATTTCCGAACGAAAGGCAAAGAGCCGATCCGGATCAATGAGGTTTACGGCGGCGACCCCGATGCCGATCCCTGGTCGATTGCCGGGAATACACCGGCCATCCTCAGCACGTTCGGCCCGGAGGGGCTGGGGTACATACCGGCTACACCGGGAGAGCTCGGCAACTGGGAAGGGGGCAATGCCAACGATATCAACCAGGCTGTAAACAACGGCGCTTTTCTTCTTCAGCACCGCGATCACGGAAACGAGAACGGCTGGGGGGAACCGTACTATACCCGCAATGAGATCAGCGGTTTACAAAATACCGAACTGACTTTTGTGATGTCGATCAATTGCCAGACCGGGAAGTTCAATTCCGGAAGCGAGAGCTTCGGGGAGAAGTTTCACCGGTACCAGTTCAATGGTGAGGCCAGCGGGGCTTTGGGCCTGATCGCGCCGACAGAGGTCTCTTATTCCTTTGTGAACGATGTTTTTGCCTGGGGATTTTACGACAACCTGTTTCCCGATTTCTTCCCTCAGTTCGGCACAACGCCGCCTTCGAGAGGTATGTACCCGGCTTTCGGCAATGCCGCCGGCAAATATTTTCTATTTGCCTCGGGGTGGCCCAGCAATCCTCAGCATAAATCGATCACTTACAAGTTGTTCCATCATCACGGCGATGCTTTCACCGGATTGTTTTCGGAGGTTCCTCAAGCACTTACCGTAGCTCACGATTCGGTAATGCTGGCCGGGACTTTTTTCTTCGATGTAGAGGCTGATGAAGGATCCCTGATCGCCCTTTCGGTGAACGGGGAACTGATCGGTGTGGCTACTGCCACAGGAGAGCCGGTTCCCGTAGAGATCATTCCGCAGAATCCTCCGTATATTCTGGACGTAGTGGTGACGAAGGAGAACCACTTCCGCCACCATTCCACTGTGCAGATCATACCGCCCCAGGGGCCATTTGTCATAAGCCAGGCCTGCCATGTGAACGATACGCAGGGGAACGGCAACGGGCTGCTGGATTACGGTGAAACAGCCGTCTTCGATATGACTTTCGACAACCTGGGCAACGAGAGCGCCGAGGATGTCGTCGTACATATTTATACTGACGACGAATATGTTACGATCATTGATAATGAGACCTTTGCCGGAACTATCGCGGCCGGCGAGGTGAAAGAGGTAGAGGATGCTTTTTCAGTGACCCTTGCTGATAATGTTCCCGACGGCCATGTTGTACATTTTGAGATGGAAGCGACCGACGGCGACTCAATCTGGATCAGCACATTTGCTGTTAAGACCCATTCACCGGTACTGGTGTATGCGGAGTATGCAGTTGCTGATACCGGCGGAAACGGCAATGGCCGGCTGGATCCGGGCGAAGAAGTCGGGATCGTCATTTCCCTGAAGAATAACGGGACTGCTTCCGCTTACGATGTCTACGGTTTGCTTTCCAGCACCGATCCTTATATTGAGATACTATCCGATTCGGTCATGTTTGGTGAAGTGGGACCGGGCGAAACGGTTACCGGCGCTTTTACCGCTACAGCCTATGTTATCACCATGCCCGGCCATGAAGCCGGATTCGATATCGATTTTTCGGGTAACCTCGGGATTGCAGCAGCAGATGATTTTTCGCTGTTCATCGGCCTTTTCCCCGTGCTGATCCTTGACCTGGATCAGAATCACAACTCTGCCGACAAAATGAAGGCTGCCCTTGACGACTTGCGCATATTTTCAGAGATCCTCGATGAGATGCCGGATGATCTGAGCCAGTACAAGACCATCTTTGTATGTCTCGGAACTTACAGCGACAATCATATCCTGACCGCCGACGAAGCCGGTAAGCTCATCGGTTTTCTGAATGGCGGCGGGAATCTTTACATGGAGGGCGCCGATACCTGGTATTACGATCAATTATATTCGCCTACCGAGCTCCATCCGATGTTCAATATTACCGGAGAAGACGACGGAAGCAACAATCTTGTCACCGTCAACGGGATCACGGGTACTTTTACAGAAGGGTTATCTTTCTTTTTCAGCGGTGATAATAATTATATCGACCATATCGTACCCGGAGAAGGCGCTTATTCCATTTTCACCAATTCAAACCCGGTTTATAACCTGGCCATTGTAAATGATGCCGGTAATTACAAAACGATCGGCACCTCTTTTGAATTCGGTGGCCTGATGAATAATCTGAACAGTTCACGGAAGGACCTGATGCTGAAGTATCTTGACTTTTTCGGTATGGATGCGATTACTCAGGGCCCGCTGTTGCCTGTTGGCGACACGCTGGCGTGTTCCGGATCTTCATCCGGTATTTATACAACGCATCCCGTTCCTGACGCTCATTACTATATCTGGGAGCTGTTGCCGGCCAGTTCCGGAACGGTCACCGGATGGGATACGACGGTAACGGTGGAGTGGACACCTGGATTTGAGGGAACGGCCGTACTGAAGGTTTGCGGAATGAACGAGAACGGCCTTGGACCGCTTTCCCCCGGCCTGGCCATCCATCATTTTACTTCGCCTGCGGCAACAGTTGCATTCTCTGATCCGGTCATATGCCCCGGCGACACTACCTTCATGAACATCACGCTGACCGGATCGCAACCCTGGCAGATGCTGATCAGCCTGGGAGGATACCAGATCAATCTCAATCCCAATAAGCCGATCATGGACGGCATCCCGCTCAGCCCCACCGCCGACCTGGAGGTGACCATACTTGCCCTCTCGGATGCTACCGGTTGCATTGCAACGGGATTCCCTTCCAATACGTTACAGGTGACCCAGATACCCGGCATTCCGGCTACTCCGGCGGGTCCTGTGTATGTTGACCTCTACGGGGCAACACAAAGTGAGTACACGGTGGCCGATACGATGCCTGATAATAACTATGAATGGATCCTGCTGCCGCAGGAGGCCGGAAATGTGATATTGAGCGATGACGGGACCGTTTGTACCGTTGACTGGACGGCCGGATTTACCGGTGAGGCCACATTGAAGATGAGGGGTGTGAACGAATGCGGCGAGGGGAGTTTCTCCGATCCTTTGACCGTTAATGTGATCAATTCATTTGGTTTGAAAGATGGCGGCGTCGAACCGGCCATTTCGGTTTTCCCGAATCCCAGCTCCGGGTCATTCATCATTCAGATTAACTCCAATGCCGACATTAGCGGGATTATAACTTTAACCAACAGTTCCGGTGAGAAGATATTGGAAACAGAAAGGATCAATCTTAGCTTCAATTCGCGGTTCCCCGTTGACGCCCAATTCTTAACACCGGGTATCTATTTTATTGAAATTAAAACCGATAAAACTGTTTACCGGGATAAAGTTGTCGTCAAATAACCTTATTCTGATTCCGTGATTAACAATATCCGGGAAGGTTATTTAAAATGTTGATAAATAACAACATCTCCCCGAATTAAGGATATTATTAATAATTTTACGGTCGAAAAATCGATTTTTAATTCATAAATCTTTTACACTAAATGAAAGCTAATCTGAACGTTATCAGAATAGCCGCATGGTTTATTTTAGCCGGGCTATTCCTGATCAATCCTGTTTTTTCGCAAAAAATCACCTATTCCGATCCCCTAAACAAAGCCGGATTTTCTCTTGGGCAGGAAACCCGCGGGGGTGTTACGGTAAATTACACTATTGAAACTTTCACGTTCTCACCTGTTGATATCAATGGTAAGGGGATGAAGAATGTGGAGCTGCCGGGAAACTTCCTGCCCGGTGATGCCGGTGCGCCAAACCTGCCGGGCAGCGGGCGTTATATTGCTTTTCCAAAAGGTGCGGTACCGGTTCTGACCATTGTATCGCAGCGTACCGAATCGTTTAAGAATGTTGATATTGCACCATCGCCGGAGATACCGCTCGATACGGACCGGGAACCGCTCAAATACCCTGTAAGAACTGACATTTATACTACCAATGCATATTATCCGGCCACACCGGTGCAGCTCTCCAACCCGACTCAAATCAGAGGGGTGGATGTGGTGATGCTGGGTGTTACCCCTTTCCAGTATAATCCTGTAACAAAAGAACTGATCGTTTACCGTGACCTGGAGATCCGGGTCGATTTCCAGGGGGGTAGCGGACAGATCGGTGAAGAGAGGCTGAGGAGCCGTTTCTGGGACCCCATCCTGGAGGATGCCGTTCTGAATCACAAAAGCATTCCCGCCGTTGATTACAGCAGGCGCGTTCTGAATCCTGAAAGGAGCAACAACGGGGGTGATTACCTGATCATCGTTGCCAACAGCGACGATTATATGAATTGGGCCCAGGAGATCAGGTCGTTCAGGATAAAGCAGGGTATTGTCACCGAAATCAGGACGCTGGAAGATGTCGGAGGAAACAGTCCCGCGATTATCGAGAATTTTATCGATGATGTTTATGAAAACTGGGATCCGGTCCCGGCCGCAATATTGCTGATGGGTGACTACGGCAGCAATGCCGAAGTGAATATCACTTCCCCGATCTGGGACAGCTATTGTGTTTCGGATAATATCTACGGTGATGTGGATGAGGATGATATGCCCGATATTGTAATGGCGAGAATGGTCGGGAACAATAACACCGAAATGGAGACTTTCGCCACCAAATTCATCAATTATGAAACCAATCCGCCGACAAATCCCTCGTTCTATGATCATCCGATCACAGCACTGGGATGGCAGACGGAACGCTGGTTCCAGATATGTTCTGAAACGGTGGGAGGCTATTTTAAGAATGTGCAGGGAAAGAATCCCGTCCGGATCAATGAGATTTACCTGGGCAACCCGGGTTCCGATCCCTGGTCGACTGCAACCAATACGCAGGTTATTCTGGATGAATTCGGTCCGAACGGGCTTGGTTATATTCCGGCAACACCGCAGGAACTGGGAAACTGGTCGGGTGGCAATGCTACAGCAATTAATAACGCGATCAACAGCGGCGCCTTCCTGCTTCAGCACCGCGATCATGGCGAGGAGACCGGCTGGGGAGAACCGCAATACGGTAATGGCAATATTGGGGGGCTGACCAACACCGACCTCACCTTTATTTTTTCCATTAACTGCCTGACGGGGAAATACAACTGGTCGGGAGAATGTTTCTCAGAGAAATTCCACCGGTACAGGTATAACAATGTGAACAGCGGCGCCCTGGGAGTCATTTGCGCTTCCGAAGTAAGCTACTCATTTGTGAATGATACCTATGTTTGGGGATTGTTCGACAACATGTGGCCCGATTTTATGCCCGAATACGGTTCAACGCCTGCAGAGCGGGGGCTTCTTCCCGCTTTTGGCAATGCGGCCGGCAAATACTTTTTAAAAGCTTCGAGCTGGCCCTACAATTCTGAGAACAAAGAGGTGACTTACAACCTGTTCCACCACTTCGGCGACGCTTTCCAGACCCTCTATTCGGAGGTGCCCCAGGAGATGACCATCCTGCACGACGGCATAATCCTGGCCGGTCTGAATGAATTTACCATTACAGCCGATGCCGGGTCAACCATCTGCCTGACGGTCGATGACGATATTATAGGCCTGGCAACCGGAACGGGTAATCCGCAGGTAATAACCATTACCCCGTTATCGGTAGGAACCACGGTGACGCTGACGGTAACCAAGACCAACTACTTCAGGCATGAAGAGGACATCGAGGTGATCCCGGCCGAAGGAGCTTACTGCCTCTACGGTAACCATACTGTGGCTGATGGCATTGGCGGTAACGGCAACGGCCTGGTGGATTACAATGAAACCGTCGGCCTGAGCCTGGGAATCCGCAATGTCGGTATGTCAGACGGCGATGGTGTTACGGTAACCATCTCTACCCTGGATCCCTTTATCGCTATTGAAGATAATACAGAATTTTACGGAGTTATTCCTTCCGGACAGACCGTGGTTGTAGATCAAGGATTTTCTTTCTATGCCGCAGAGAACACCCCGGACCAGCACCAGGTCCTTTTCAGCATAGTTTCAACGGATGGCGGAAATGTCTGGAATAGCCAGTTTATGCTGAAAGTTAACGCTCCTGTACTGAATATCAATGCGGTGACGATAAATGATTCGGAAAACGGTAATGGCAACGGAATTCTCGATCCGGGCGAACAGGTAGAGATGACGGTGAATTATACTAATACCGGACATGCCACGGCATATGATGTGGATGTGTTCATGGAAGGTCAATCGGGATATATTGAGATTTCAAACCCGGAGCAAAATTTCGCCTCGATAGGTTTTCTGGGGGTTTTTAATAAAACCTTTGATGTATCGGTCGATGAGATAACCCCGATAGGGATCAATATCAATTTTGTCAACGACCTGTCGATGGGTAATTTTTATTCTTCGAAGACTTTCATTCAGAAAGTTCATCCGCTGATCGAAGATTTTGAGACCGGGAATTTCAATGAATATGACTGGCAGTTTACGGGCACCTTACCCTGGACAACAAGCAACCAGTACCCGTATGAGGGGAATTTCAGCGCATTGTCGGGTGCGATCTCGCATGGGCAAACCTCTGAGATGAAGATTTCTTACGAGGTAATGTCGGCCGATAGCATTTCCTTCATCCGCAAGGTTTCTTCCGAAGCAACCGACAAATTACAGTTCTATATCGGGAACACGCTGGCGGGAGAATGGTCGGGAACAAACGAAGGCTGGAGGCGTGAGGCCTTTGCCGTAACGCCGGGATACAAGACGTTCCGTTGGGTTTATACCAAGAATGCCTCCGGGAGCGGTGGCGCTGACAAAGCCTGGCTGGATAATATCCATCTGCCTTCACCGGTAGCGCTAACCATCTGGGCCGGCCCCGATGAAGATATCTGCACCGGCGAAGAGTTCCAGATCTCAGGTTCTTATGGCACGGATTATAACACCATTGAATGGACAACCAGCGGTACAGGCACATTTACGGATAATACCCAGATGCAGCCGGTATACTCGCCCAGCTCAGAAGATTTCAACAACGGAAGTGTTGTTCTGACGCTCACCCTGACAGGTGACGGGGATTTAATCGTATCGGATGAAATGG
>ENA-UOWO01003093-UOWO01003093.1-activated-sludge-metagenome-genome-assembly--contig:-NODE-3093-length-19689-cov-5.435978_pt1 | contig 19689 bp, 11 predicted proteins | sample MGYA00238148_ERZ761564 | MGnify/ENA primary metagenome ERZ761564 (study PRJEB28885, sample SAMN05720194) | activated sludge metagenome | isolation source: Anaerobic digester | place: USA... | reverse complement strand
AATGAAAATTGGAGGCTTTTTTCTGTGGTCCCACTAGGGCATGATCCTAGGACCCCCTGATTATGAGTCAGGTGCTCTAACCAACTGAGCTATGGGACCGATATAGAAAAAATCTATATTATTTCAATTAACGTATTCCTTAAAACAGGAGTGCAAAAATAAATATTTATTTTAATAATTCAAAAAAAAAATGAAATCGAAATTTGGTCTGTTAAATAATTTCCAATAATTTTCCGTTTTATTAGAAATTATTTTTACTATTTTTGATAAAAATTTTGCATTAATTTTTAAAGTTATTTCAGTCATGATAAAAATGAAAAAAATAGGATTTGTTCTTTTGATTTGTCTGATTAGTTGTGCTTCAAGTTGTTATGCACAGGATAAATTACCAAATTTGATAAAAAAAATCCAGCCTTCTATCGTTTCAATTATCACATACGATAAAAACGGAGATCCGCTTTCGAGTGGCAGTGGGTTTTTTATTAATAGTGATGGTAATATTATAACCAACTGTCATGTGATGGAAGATGCATGGTCGGCGGATATTAAAACTTTTGAAGGTAAAACTTATAAGGTGGACAAAGTTCTGGCGCATAATTACAATTCTGATATTGTGATGTTGTCACTAAAAATGCCTGATAATAATAAGTATATTAAAATAACCACGAATATTCCTGATATCGGTTCTAGTGTTTTTGTCATTGGAAATCCGCGAGGACTTGAACAAACTGTTTCTGACGGAATAGTTTCTGCAGTCCGAGTGGATCCTGATTATGGCAGAGTTGTTCAGATAACTGCACCGATTTCTCCCGGATCAAGCGGCTCTCCTGTAATGAATATGAAAGGCGAAGTTATTGGCGTTGCTACTTATCAGTTCATAAATGGCCAAAATCTGAATTTTGCAATCCCTTGTCAGGTTATTGATAATTTGAATCCGGTGCAGAATTTCAGCCTTGCAAAATGGCAGGAAATAAAAGAGTATAATTCGGATGAAATGCTTGCAGTACTGCTCGAAGAAGGGGAAAAATATCTGATTGAAGAAAAATATTCCGATGCTTTGAAAGTATTTATGGCGGTGGATGAACAATTACCCGATATGCCTGAAGTTAGCTATTTGTTGGGTTATTGCTATCAGCAAATGGAAAGAATAGACGAAGCTTTTAGTTCCTATAAAAATGCTTTAAAACTTAACGAGAAATATGAATATGCATATTATGGTATGGCTGAACTTTATTATTACAAAAAGAAATACAAAAAAGTCCTTTCATATTGCGATAAATCATTGTATTATAACGATGAATATGCCGATGCTTATGTTCTGAGAGCTAAAGCAAAAGATAAATTAGGTGACCAAATTGGTGCAAAATCAGATGAGACTCTGGCTAATAATATTAAAGCGAAAAACAGATTGATTGATGGCGGTGACTTGATAAGGAGTTCATTTGTTAAGGTTGATAATGATCATTATTTCAGGTTAGGTCTTACTTTAAAAATGACTTTTTCAAAATCGGGTTTTAAAGATAAATTTAAAAACTACAGATAAAGAACTTATTCTATCTCACTCGCTTCGTATTCTTCAGCTTTTTCAACAATCTCGTAATATAATACCAAATATAATTAATGATAAGTCCGATATTTTCAGGAGTTATAAAATTTATTACCCTGCACCGGTATAATGCCTATGATAAAATTGTATAGTCAAATCGAGCATAGCGAGATTGGACTATTACTAGTTTACAATCGGTATAACATGTCATTTATGATTTTATTCATCGAAATGATCTTCAGTTGAATCTTATTGGTTTGTTCTTTCGGATAAAACTTGATTGTCTTTTTGTCGCCGGGAACTAAATTAAAATAATTATCGGAAAAACGTCCTTCAACATTTGTTGCAGTTAAACATAGATTTTTAATAAATACTTCGCTTGAAAGTGTAATCTCCCAGTAATCTTTATTAAGTTTTGAAGTGTGTTGCACTTCTTGTTCGGGAAGAGCAAGATTGTAATTTTTTCCTATTACGACTGTCCTTGAACATAATAATTTTTCGGTATATATATCATAAAGTTTTAAACTGATAAATGAACTATTACGATATTTTGCAATTGTATCATTTATATGGTTTTCGAAAAATACAGGAGTGGCAGATAAAAGATTAGAAATCAGAATACTTGAATCCAACAAAATGTTTTCGCCTGAAAATTTATTTATTGATATAATTAATTTTGTGTTTATTCTATAATTATTCTGATTTATAATATTGATATTGAATGAGTTATCGTTCTCAAATGCAGATATGTAGATATTCCTGAAAGATCTTTTTGCAAAAAAGTACAGAGCCTTTGGATTATTGTAATAATCAACAGCAGACCATGAAATTGCAGGCCAACAATCGTTAAATTGCCAGAACAGAGTTCCCATACAATATGGCACTGCTGATAAATGTGCATCAAAAGCTTTTTGGATACCTTCAGCCTGCAATAATTGCGTCAAATAAATATAATCATCAAATTTTTCGGGTATCGGATATTCTTTTTCCATGTATTTGTTTATAAGATAAAAACCTCTTATGTGTTTCTGGTGGTTGGTAATTGATTGAGAATATCTGTATAACGAATCTTTAGGAATAAACTTCATGAGTGAGATTATATCAGGAAAGGATTGAAATCCATATTCGCTCATAAATCTGCCGGTCTTAAAAAAATATGAATTGAAATCTTGTTCGCCCCACCAGACTCCCCAATAATGTGAATCTCCATGTGTCAAAGACTCGTCATTACCCCATCCGAAAAACGGAGAACTTGGAATATATGTTCTTGACTTGTCAATTTCGTAAACAACATCAGGAATAATTCTATGAAAAAGATTATCATAATCATTCCAGATTTGTATCGAATCTTCTTTCGATATATTGTATTGCTTCTGCCAACCCCAGTCAAACCAACCGTTACTTATTTCATTATTACCGCAATACATAACCACTGCCGGATGATTGTATAGTCTCCTTGTCTGATATTTTACTTCTTCTTTGATATTGTCTATCATTTTGTCATCAAGAGGATACATAGCACAGGCAAACATAAAATCCTGCCAGATCATAATCCCAAGTGAATCACATAACTCATAGAAATAGTCATTTTCATAGATCCCTCCGCCCCAGACTCTCAACATGTTGAAATTGGCTTCTTTTGCAAGTGTTAATAATTCAAGATATTTTGCATCAGAATTAGAACCGCTGAAGTATTCTGCCGGAACCCAGTTTGAACCCCTTGCAAAAATAGGTTGTCCATTCAGAATAAAATAGAACTCCTGACCATTTTTATCAATATTTGTACATAATTCTATTTCTCGTATTCCTGTTTTTATTGTTTTCGATTCTACTCTGAATTTAGTACTGACTTCTATCTTAATCTCATAAAGTTTCTGATTCCCATAACCGTTACACCACCATAATTCGGGTCGTCTGATGCAAAACTCTACAGGATAAATCTGTGTGCCTTCATTTATTTCTAATTTTTGATACAGACTGTCAAATTCATTAGCGGGACTGCTAATTCTGATATTCCCATTATAATAATTTTCCGATTCCAGTTCGATATGTGCGATAAGAATTGCGGCCGTATCTGTAATTAGTTTTTGTTCTATGGAAATGTTTTTTATTCTTAACTTTTCCCACGAATTTATGTAAACATCTTTGTAAATGCCACAAGTTTCTATATTTGGAGCAAAATCCCAACCGTATTGATACTGTGCTTTTCGTGTATGGACACGATTATCAGGGATTGAATATAATCCTGAATCTTGTCTTTCTTGATTGTATTTCGAGGATGGATGAAATATCACTTCAATTAGGTTGTTTTGTTTTTTACGTATCGAATCATTGATAATAAAAACCCACTGCCTGAACATATTTTCGGTTTCTCCTATTTTTTCTCCATTAAGAAATACTTCCGAATATGTATCAATGCCATCAAAAACAAGTTCAAGATTTCTATTTATAAAATCGGATGAAAGATCAAATTCTTTTCTGTATTTCCAGTCTTTTTCCGAAATCCATTTAAGACTGTCAGAATTTGTGTTAAAAAACGGATCGGGAATTAGCCCGTTTGCAAAGAGGTCGGTGTGAATATTTCCTGGAATTTTGGCAGGATACCATTTGTTGGTTTTTTCGTAGTAAAACTCCCAACCACTGTTTAAATCAATATTTTTTCTGGTAGATTTTTGATTACAGGATAAAATTAAAACCTGACTGATGATTGTTGTAAATATTATTATTTTTGAGCTTATTTTATTAAAACAATTCATTATGAAAAGATTATTATTTTTCTTATTATTCATTTCGACACTTGCGATTTCATGCAAAAATAAGCAAAAGTATTTGTCTGAAGATAATATTATCCCAAAACCTTCAGAAGTTATTGTTCATCATGGAGAATTAAATGTTGAAGATGAAATCTATATAATTATCAATGAAAACTGTGAAGGAGCAAGCAAGGTAAAAAACTACACAATGGAATTTTTATCAAGATCATACAAAGTTGATGATGTTCCTGAAAAACAGCAATATGGGACAAATATTTTTTTGAGTATTGCAGGAGAAGGAAATCCTGAATCGTATAAATTAACAATAAGCGAATTGGGAATAGAAATTGTTTCGCCGGGATATGCCGGATTGTTCATGGGATTTCAAACTCTTCGTCAATTATTTCCACCTGAAATTGAAGGAGGTAAAAAGCTCGAAAATGTAAAACTCCCTTTCATTGAAATTACTGATGAGCCTCGATTCAAATATAGAGGAATGCACCTCGATGTATGTCGCCATTTCTTTTCTGTGGAAGATGTTAAATCATATATAGATATGCTTGCTATGCATAAATTTAATGTTTTACACTGGCATTTAACCGACGATCAGGGTTGGAGAATTGAAATAAAAGCATTCCCTGAATTAGCCGAAATATCGTCAATGCGAAAAGAAACATTAGTAAAACAGAATTGGGGCGAATACGACGGAATCCCATACGGTGGTTATTATACTCAAGATGAAATCCACGAAATAGTTAAATATGCCGAAGATCGTTTTATTATGGTTATTCCAGAAATTGAAATGCCCGGACATTCGTTAGCTGCTTTGGCTGCTTTTCCGGAACTGGGTTGTACTGGAGGACCTTACGAAGTAGGAACAACTTGGGGTGTTTTTGATGATGTTTTTTGTGCCGGTAATGACAAAACATTTGAGCTCCTCGAACAAGTTATTGATGAGGTCTGTATGCTGTTTCCAAATTCTCCATTTATTCATATAGGTGGAGATGAATGCCCGAAAACGAGATGGGAAAACTGCCCTAAATGTCAGAAACGTATGCAGGAAGAGGGCTTATCAGATGAACATGAATTACAGAGCTATTTTATTCAACGTATGGAAAAATATATTAATTCAAAGGGAAAACGTATAATCGGGTGGGATGAAATTCTTGAAGGAGGTTTAGCTCCTAATGCTACAGTAATGTCATGGCGGGGAACTTCGGGAGGAATTGCTGCTGCAAAGATAGAACATGATGCAATTCTAACTCCCGGTGACTATTGTTACTTTGACCACTACCAATCTCTCGATAAGGAAACTGAACCATTGGCAATTGGAGGGTTTACTAACTGTGAAAAAGTCTTCGGATGGAATCCCGTGCCGGATTCTTTAACTAAGGAACAGGCCAGTCATATCATCGGTGTGCAGGCAAATGTCTGGACTGAATATATTGCTGATTTTGCTCATATTCAATATATGGTTTTACCGAGAATGGCTGCATTAAGCGAAGTCGCTTGGACTACAGAAAGAGATACTTCGTATTCGGCTTTTAAAAAACGACTTCAAGTCATGTTTATAAGGTACGAAAACGCGGGGTATAATTTTGCAAAGCATGAGAAGGAAGAAGTGAACTAGAGTGTCTAGAGTGCACAAAAGTGTTTAAAGTTGAAAATGGGATTTATTTTTAATTTCAAAGAAAGTACAAAAATGAACCCCTAGATAGATTTCGCGAATGTGAATACTTGTCAAATAAATGATTTTTATTGATATTTTAACCTAAAATCTTTAAAATCTTCAATCAAATGAAGAAATTTGTATTAAATTCTTCATTTGATTGAAGAAATTTATTATTTTTGTAAAAAATAATTATGTTAAAAAGAGAAATTGAAGACCAATTACTTGAAGATCTTGTTCCAGGAAAGGTTGTTTTAGTCTATGGGGCAAGGAGAGTAGGTAAAACTGTATTGCTTGAACAGTTGATTGAACATCATAAGGGAAAAGTATCGTTTTTAAACGGAGATGATTATTCTACCGAATTGTTGTTATCAGAGAGAACGCTAGCAAATTATCGCCAATTGTTCACCGATACAGATCTCCTTGTGATAGATGAGGCACAAAACATTAAAGAAATTGGTAAAATTTTGAAACTGATTGTAGATGGGATAAAAGATATCTTGGTTTTAGTTTCAGGATCGTCATCTTTTGATTTGCAAAATCTAGCAGGGGAACCTCTTGTCGGTAGGGCTCTTATTTACAGTTTATTCCCTTTTTCTCAGAAAGAACTTCTCACAAATAATACTCGTGTTAATCTTTTGCAGAACATTGAAGATAGTTTAATTTATGGTTCATATCCGGAACTCTTATCAATTCCTTCAGTTATTAAAAAGCAACAATATCTTATTGAGATAGCAAATTCTTATTTACTCAAAGATATTTTAATGGTAGATGGGATTAAAAACTCAGTAAAGATGAAGGATTTGTTACGTTTGATATCTTTTCAGATTGGGAATGAGGTATCTTATGAAGAATTAGGACGGCAGTTATCACTTAGTCGTAATACAGTCGAAAAATATCTGGATATTTTATCAAAGACATTTGTAATTTATAAACTTCCTGCTTTTTCTTCAAATCCAAGAAAAGAAGTCAGAAAAACAAATAAATGGTACTTCTATGATAATGGCATAAGGAATGCTGTTATCGGTGACTTTCGTGCTCTGTCTGCGAGAAATGATACAGGAGCTCTTTGGGAAAGTTTTCTTATTAGTGAAAGAATTAAATTCAGGAGCAACAGAAGAGAACCTGCAAATTTTTATTTCTGGCGTACATACTCAGGACAGGAAATTGACCTGATTGAAGAGTTTAATGGTGAGTTAACTGCTTTTGAATGCAAATGGAGTAAGGATAAGGTAAAAATGCAATCGGTATTTAAAAGTCTTTACCCCAAAGCAGATATTAGAGTGGTAAACCGCACAAATTATCTGGATATTTTAATTTGATATCTTTAAAATCTTCAATCAAATGAAGAAATTTGTATTAAATTCTTCAATTGAATGAAGAAATTAGTACTTTTTTACTTAGCCAACTCCTTTTACAACCTGACATTAACTTAGTTGCGCCGTACTGAGTTCATCGAAGTGAGGGCTAAAGTCTATATTTTACCAAGGCACTCAAGGCACTCTAGGCATTTTAGTGCACTCTAGGCACTTTAGTGCACTCTAGGCACTTTTTTGTTCGGTTGAAAAATAAATTTTGTTATTATCCTAAACAAAATATAAATTTGGGACTTTTAATTTTTAAACTTTTCTATAATAATGAAAAATCAGTTTGATCCTTACAGCAACTATCTTGCAACAATGAAGAAGATCGGATATGTGCCGCGAAAAGAAGCTACACAGGACGATTATAATCGTATCGGGTTTATGTCAGGACTCGAAGTTCATCAGCAATTATTAACCGAAAAAAAATTATTTTGTCATTGCCCGGCGGGTATTTTTCATAAAGATGAGGATTATGACGCTGAAGTAATTCGTCACATGCGCCCGACATTGAGCGAACTTGGCGAATATGATGGAACGGCTCTGATGGAGTTTAAAACAAAAAAGGAAATCGTTTATAGAATAAACAACGATAATGCTTGTACATACGAAGTTGATGATACCCCTCCTTTTTTGATAAACAGAGATGCTGTTGATAAAGCACTTCAGGTTGCTATTTTGAGCAAGTATAAAATTGTTGGAGAGCTTCATATTACTCGTAAACAATACCTTGATGGTAGTATTCCTACCGGATTTCAACGTACCGGAATTCTTGGTGTTGATGGCGAAATTCAGCTTAAAAACAAAAAGGTCAGACTGATTCAGTTGAGTGTAGAAGAAGATTCATGTCGCGAAATTAGCGATATTGGACATCGCAGAATATATAAAACCGACCGTTTGGGAATGCCACTTATCGAAACAGTAACTTATCCCGATATGGTTAATCCTGACGAAGTTAAAGAAGCTGGCGACTATATCCGTTTTTTGAATAGATCTACAGGATTGGTAAGAACAGGTATCGGAGCTGGACGCGAAGATGTAAATGTCAGTTGTATAGGAGGTACCAGAATCGAAATAAAAGGTGTTGCTCACACAAAATGGATTCCAGAACTAACACATAATGAGTGTTTCAGACAGTGGTCGTTATTGAAAATGAAGGATGAACTATTGAGTAGAGTAAAAGATTATAAATCTTGGAAAATTTCTCATGCTTATCTTGACTTTTCTTCAATTAAAATTAATTTCCCAGCATTTACCGAAGCAAAAGAAAACGGTTACAAATTGGTTGCAGTGAAATTACCTGATTTCAAAGGGATATTGTCATGGTTTAATCAACCTGGTATTATGTTCGCCCAGGAAATTTCTGACAGATTAAAAGTTATTGCTTGTATCGAAAAGCCAAACATGATTCACTCAGAAATGGCTCCACAAGTTATTTCTGATTCTGATATGGAAGCAATTAAAAAAGTTCTTCCTTTTGATGATGAAAAGGATGCTGTTATTGTTTTCTGGGGACCACAGGATGATATTGCAATGGCACTTGATGTTATTGAAGAACGTTGCAAATTAGCATTCGAAGGTGTACCAAACGAAACTAGAAAATCATTCGAAAACGGCACTACAATTTTTGAACGCGTGTTGCCAGGTGCAGACAGAATGTATCCGGACACTGACTCGATGCCAATTCCACTTGCAGGATCATATATTGACGGTTTACGCAAAAAAGTAATACTAGATGTTAGTGAAAGATTTGCACAGATGACAAAATGGGGAATTCCATCTGACACATATACTTATTTGTTAAGTAAAAATTTGTATCCTTATCTTGCTGAGGCAATTAATGAATTAGGTGCAGATCCCAAAAATGCCGGAAGACTTTTTGGTCATGAACTTAAATATGTAGAAGGTCATTATAAAGCAGGAGCAGGGTTTAATTATTCCAGAATTATCGATTTAATTAAATTCTGTAAGAAAAACAACTTCAAATGTCCGCTGGGAGCAAAAATGTTACCTGAATTATATCAGCATCCGGCAATGGATTTTAATTCAATTCTGACTGAAATAAAATTCAAAAAATTCAGTAAAGAAGAATTATTCGGGCAAATAGACCTTTTGAGCAAAAAGTTTGACAAGGAAGCCAGAAAAAATAGTAAGGAAAATAAAGCGACTTGGATAATGGGACAAATCAGGCCTATGGCAGTTGGTAATATTTGCCTTAAGGAGTTAAAATCAGAGATTGATAACAGAATTCGATAATAGTATAGAAATTTTATAATGGATAATACAGATTTTTTTCAGGGATATAAAGGTCGTTCATTAGAAGTACTAAAGAAATTTAACGTACGAGTTTGGGGACAGGCCGAATTGAATACTACCAGAGGTGAATTCGCAGGAACCGTTCTTCCGCGTGCCTCAAATGATGACGATGAACATATTGTTGTAAAAGTGATAACCGGTTACAATATCGGAATTGATATAAATACAATTATTGATATGAAAGAAGTTGGTTATAAAAAAGCCAACTATGCTATTCCAGAAAAGCAATTCCCTTATACCGAAGGATTACCACATGTGAAACTTTTTGGTACAGGTGGGACGATTGCATCACGTCTTGACTATAGAACTGGTGCTGTTATTCCAGCATTTTCGCCTGGCGAATTATATGGAGCTGTTCCAGAATTAGCTGATATTTGTAATCTTGACACTGAAAAGATTTTTGCTGTTTTTAGCGAAAATATGGGTCCACAGCAATATATAGAATTAGCAAAAGCAATAGGTAGAGAAATCGAAAAAGGTATTGATGGTATTGTAATTGGTCACGGAACCGATACATTGCATCACACAGGAGCAGTTTTGACATTTATGTGTCAAAATCTTCCTGTTCCTGTAGTTCTTGTTGGATCACAGCGTTCTTCGGATCGTCCAAGTTCTGATGCAGCTCTAAATCTTATGCATGCGATGAAAACTGCAGGAACTTCAGATATTGCCGAAGTAATGATTTGTATGTTTGGACCTACATCTGATGAATATGGCTTACTTCATAAAGGCACTAGAGTAAGAAAGATGCATTCATCATACCGCTCTACATTTAGAACGATTGGTGACACTCCTCTAGCAATGGTTACCCGTGCGGGAGTTAAGCCAATTAAAAAAGAATACAACAAACGTCGTAATGACAAAAACGTTATTATAAAACCATATTTCAGTGATAAAGTTACAATGCTTTATTATTACACTGGTATGAAACCTGATGTTATTGATGGTTTGGTTGCTGCAGGTTACAAAGGAATCGTTTTTGTCGGTACAGGTCTTGGTCACGTTAATAAGGAAATTTACCCAGCAATTCGCAGAGCACATGCAGCCGGCGTTCACATGTATATGACTTTACAAACAATTTGGGGATTTGTTCAGATGTATGTTTACGATACTGGTCGTGATATGATGGCGATGGGAATTATTCCTGCTGGAAATATGTTACCTGAGGTAGGATATATTAAATTAAGCTGGGCACTTGGTCAGACTGATGATCCTGAAGAAGTCAAAAAGCTGATGCTTACTCCTATAAATGATGAAATTACAGAACGCGAGCCATATAACGGTTATCTAGTTTATCAGGGTGGCGTTCCTGAAGTAGAAGAATTTATCAGAAAATTTAGAAAATAAATTGTTTATTTATATAATTATTTCCTGATACCTTGACTGTGAATTCACAATCAAATATTATCGTTTTTAGTGGGTTTTTAAAATCTGCTTTGAAAAAAACATTGCCCGGCATTGAAGCTCACAAGAAAATGATTCCAAAGTTTCCTCAAAATCAACCTGCATACTTCAATTATAGTCTAGTTTTAAACGAAGCGGCAGTATTAATTCTGATTTTTGAACAAAGAGGAATTCACAAGACAGTTTTAATTGAGCGTATGCCTGATCCCGGACCACATTCGGGACAAATTGCTTTCCCCGGTGGGCGTAGGGAGCAGTCCGATGCGGATATTGTTGAAACCGCATTAAGAGAAGCCGAAGAAGAGGTAGGTGTAAAAATTGAGAGAAGTAATTATATAGGCAAATTGACCCCTGTCCAAATTCCAATTAGTGGCTTTTCTGTTACTCCTGTTATTTGTTCAATTGATTTCGTGCCAAAATTTACAATGTGTCCTAAGGAGGTGAAAAATATTTTTGTAGCTGATTTGTTCGAACTATTAAATTCTGAAACATCAAGAAGAATTATTGTACGTGGTATGGAAATAGATGCTCCTTGTTATATGCTTAAAAATAAAATTGTTTGGGGAGCAACCGCAATGGTTTTGTCTGAATTAAATGCAGTAATTAGTCAAAATTCAGGTCACTAATTCTTTGTTCAAAACACAAATTTCAAAACATCCCGATAAAACAGAAATTGCGAATTACTGTTATATCTCCTTTTTTTAAAATAAGATTGCAATGCAATTTCTTATTTTATTGAGGAGCCTCGAAGAATAATGAAAATCATAGATTTTTTATTCTTCGGGCCAAATTCCAAATTACAAGTTCCAAAATATGCAGTAAATTAACCTTAGCCTCAGCCTTGAATTTCAAAGTACGAACAGCGTGATAATACAAGAATCAGCATTAGAGATACCTTCGCCTCAGCCTTAGCCTCCGCCTTGAATTTCAAAGTACGAACAGCGTGATAATACAAGAATCAGCAGTGTTAATACCTTAGCCTTCGCCGTGAATTTCAAAGTAAGAACAATCGAAGTACGAACCAGCAGTAAAAACTCCTCAGCCTTCTCCTCAGCCTTGAATTTTATATCCGCAAGTTATTTATCAAAATTCAGGTCACTAAACCTTTTCTTCTTTAACAGAAAATAGTCTTTTACTATACTGTGATTATAATAACCTTTTAAATATTTTACAGATTTTGGTTTTATGATCTTCCGTTGCTTGCTCATTTGTTTTGAGAAATACCAAAAATGAAAATATGCTTTAATTACAGAAAATGCTTCAGCAAATCTCCCTTGTAATATCATCCTGTATAATGCTATCTGATCTGCAAATAATCTAACAAATTTCACTTTATTTCGCTTATATTTAGGTATGTTTTTCTCTATTATAAAAAGATTATTTCTGAAGTTTAGGAATGTCTTGTAATGATTTGATTTCGGTAGAGTTCCTCCACCAATGTGATAGACAACACTTTTGGGTTGGATAACAACTCTGTAGCCTAAGTTTTGTATTCTCCAGCAAAGATCAATTTCTTCTTGATGTGCAAAAAATATTTCGTCAAATCCACCTGCTTTAAAAAAAAGATCGGATCTTATCATCATTGCTGCTCCACTTATCCAGAAACAGTCCGTAGTATCGTTGTATTGCCCCTCATCTTTTTCGCAATGTACAAATATTCTTCCTCTGCAAAATGGATATGCATATTTATCAATAAATCCGCCAGAGGCTCCTGCATATTCAAAAAGTTCGTGGTTATTGTAATTTAATAGCTTTGGTCCACAAATACCAATTGAAGTATCGGATTTCATTATTTCATAAAGTGGGTTTAGCCAATCTTTAGGCACTTCAATATCTGAATTTAGGAGTAAAAAATATTCTGCTTGTATTTCTTTCAAACCAATGTTATATCCTCCGGCAAAGCCGTAATTTTTATCTAATATAATTAGCTTTAAGTTAGGGTAGTTTATTTTTAAATAATTTACCGAATCGTCTTTCGAATTGTTGTCAATAATACAAATTTCGGCAAGTTCAGAATCAGTATTAGTTATAAGAGTATTTAAAAACCTTTCAAGAAAGCTTTTGCCATTCCAGTTTAATATTACGACAGCAATTTTTTTCACAATTTCGCTGTTATTTATAACAAGTTACTTGCAAGTTCGGCTAGAAAACTTCTTTCCCCCTTAACAAGATTGACATGAGCAAATAAATCCTGACCTTTCATTTTAGTTGTAAGATATGATAAGCCATTAGAACGTGCATCGAGATATGGAGAGTCAATTTGTTCAATATCTCCTGTAAAAACGAGTTTGGTACCTTCGCCTGCTCTGGTAATGATAGTTTTAATTTCGTGTGGAGTAAGATTTTGGGCTTCGTCAATAATGAAGAAAGCTTTCGACAAACTTCTGCCACGTATATATGCCAATGGCTCTATAAGTAATTTCTCACTTTGAAGCATTTCGTCAATTTTATTAAAATCTGGACTTTGTGGCTTAAATTGATGTTTAATAACCGACAGATTATCAAAAAGAGGCTGCATATAAGGGGTAATTTTTTCCTTGGCATCACCGGGCAAGTAACCCATTTCTTTGTTTGATAGTGCAACTATTGGTCTTGCCAGAAATATCTGATGGAAATCCTTTTTTTGATGCAAGGCAGCTGCAAGTGCCAGCAAAGTTTTTCCGGTACCTGCTTTCCCTGTTAATGATACGAGCAACACTTCCGGCCTGAGAAGTGCATCAATAGCAAAAGCTTGTTCGGCATTCCTTGGCTCTATTCCATAAACGGTAGTTTTTAAAACCCTCTCAACATTTTTAGTGTTAGGATTATAATGTGCCAAAGCACTGGAGGAACCATTCTTTAAGATGAAATACTGATTTGAATGAGGTATGTTTTCGAGCTCCAGAGTTTCAAGCGGAATCCCTTCAGGTTTTTCATACAGCAGGTTTATTGTGGTCTTTCCCAGACTTTCAACAGTTGCAACCTCTCTGTTTAGACTCTCAAGATGTTCTACATGGTCGTGCTTGTAGTCTTCTGCACAAATACCTAATGCCTTTGCTTTAACTCGCAGGTTAATGTCTTTCGTAACGAGAATTATTTGTCTGCCCGACTGATTTTTCTGATAGTATTCAGCAATTGCTAAAATCATGTGGTCGGGACGATGTTCCGGAAAATTGTTGTTCAATTCTTCTGAAAACGGTTTGCCGGTTTCTATAAATATTCTCCCTAAGCCTTCACCCAGACTTACCCCTTCTTGAAAAAAATCATCTCCTGAAAGGCTGTCTATTGTCCTTGTAAATTCTCTTGCATGAAAGTTGATAAGGTCATTGCCTTTCTTAAATTTATCGAGTTCTTCGAGCACAACAATAGGTAGTACAACGTCATTTTCTTCAAATTTAAAAATACATTTGAAATCATGTAACAAAACATTTGTATCAAGAATAAATATCTTTGATTTTGTATTGCTGAGTTTTGAATTTTTACTTTTTTTTTCTTTTGCCATGTAGATGAAATTTTAAATAACAAATATACGCAAATTTTCTTATTTATTTATTTTTTGAATTTGTTTAACAATTTGTTGCAGAAAAACAGGATTTTTTTGATATTTTTAACGAAATAGTCATTTATTAAAATGGCAAAAAGTAGATAATAGTTATTTATTGTTTTAAATTTTAAAATATGCTAAAATAAAATAAAAGTAATAAAAAGATTGATTAATGTAAAACAAAATAAATTAAATGTATAATTTCCTGATACAATATGTTATGCGCAAATGTATAAAAATGATTGAAATATTGACTTTTATCATATTTATGCTTAACTTTGTTAAAAATGACACGTATAATTAAATTAAATAAATTATACTATTAGTTGAAAATGAGAAGATTATATTTTATTATTTTAAATTTTTTAATATTTGCATTGTCAGGTATTGATTTTTTGTATTGTCAAGCTGACCAGTACTCTGTTTTAAGGGCAGAAGAGCTGAATGTTCCTGTCAAGTACAACTCAACCGGAAATGTTGAATACGATATTAAAACTTGGAAAAGAGAACTAATTAATTATTTTAGAGAGAATTATAACTTTCCTACTTTTGTTAATATTGGGAGTAAAGACATAGTTATTATGGAATTTAATGAAGCTGTTGCAGAATGGTATGTCGAATATCCCGAATATGAAGAAATACTGGATTTACCTCCTGAGTTTAAGTATTTTTACAAATATGATGTAAGTTGTTATGTGTCAGCTCCTGTATATATCGAGGGTAGCGATGAAGAGCAAAACAGAGTTTATGACATAAGTTTCAAAAATATAATCTATCAATCTGTGTCATAAATACTTTTTATCGGACAATAGTGATTTGGAATAGTAATTTTTATTTTTAAAACTTTTTAATTAAATTTGCGTAATAATTATATTGATAGTTTGATAATTAGGCATTATAACATGAGAAGTTTGAAATATGTTATTCTTTTATTGTTAATATGTGCATCTGCTTATGCGGTAGCACAAGAAAAATCTTACAATAAAAAGTATAATTCTCATAGTCATAAAATCTTTAATCATAACATACCGTATTTAAATCATAAAAATACAAATTCGACTCTGCAATTAACAAATTGTATTATCTCCGAAAAACAAGGAAGTAATAACGATTTTTTTGTAGAAAATGTTTTTGAGCGGAGAAATGATGGCGTTGAAATGGTTGAGAAACGTGATAGATACTCAAAAACTTTTGCAAATCTTGACGGAAGCTTTTCTAAAATGCAAAGTCTCATTCCATTTCACTACAAGGTTGAAGGTGGTTGGATAGAGTATTCCAACAAACTAACAAGATCTAAAAACAACACAATTGGATTGTTCTCAACAGATTTTCCAATAACTATTGATGTATTATCTGGTAAAACAACAATGATTTTAGATACAGATAATAATTATTTAAGTTATGGCAGCAATGCGGTTGTTAGAAGTGTTGATAAGGAAGGTAAAATGTTGTATGTCGAAGAACAAAATATGTGTGATAAAAATAATCTTGAAGGTAATAATTTAATTTTATCAAATTTATGGAGTAATATTGATCGGAAGCAAAATATTAGTTGTTATTCTGTAAAAACAGATTATGTAATCAATTCGATTCCAGATTATTTAGTTGAAGATGGCAAGATGATTTTTATTGAACACATCTTAATTCCTGACGGATGGCAGATTGAAAAAGGTGAAGGTGTAGAAACAATGTTGGGGTGGCAGGGAGAATTATTGCTAGTTGATTATAATATGGTATCTAAAGCAGTATTTCATTTGCCAGTTTATTATGATGCTAATGAAGAAAAAAGGAATTCTGATAATATTATCAAAGGAAGTTATACATATAGGCTAAATGATGGAGTACTGGAATTATCTATTATTGTTCCAAGTAATTGGTTGTTAGATGAAAATAGAACTTTTCCGATAACAATTGATCCAAATGTTTCTAATTCATTAGCACAATATGGGAGTTTGTACGGTTTTGCATTTAATTCAAGTTGTCAAGAAACTTTAAATGTCAATGTCCCTGCTGGCACAATTACAAATACAGCTTCGACTTATTCTATTCAAGCACGAAATGGCGGTTGGAAATCAGAGCAAAGATCAAGGGTAGGAAAAGGCGGAACGTGGTCGGCACCTCAGTCTGGAGTTGGTAATTCAAACGGAACATACTCATATAATCTTGGAAATCTTACAATTGCAAACGGAGCTCATGGAGGCGGAAACATTACTTTTACATGGCAGGGCTATCGAACATATGATTCATACGATGATAATTCATGTGACCAATACAACCAACGTCGTTTTGGTAATTGGGTTGTTACCGTCACCTACACCGTCCCTTCCTGCACAACCCCAAACACTTACTCAGTAACAGGTGGCGGCTCTTATTGCTCTGGAGGATCTGGTGTAGCAGTTGGTTTAAGCAATTCTCAATCAGGAGTAACATACCAGCTTTACCGTGGAGCAACTCCTGTTGGTAGTACTGTTGCAGGAACCGGTTCTGCTATTAGTTTTGGTAATCAAACTACTGCTGGCACATATACTGTTCAAACTACAACTGCAGGTGGATATTGTGCAATTTCGATGACTGGGAGTGCAGTTGTAACTGTATTAACCGCTCCTTCAATTACTGTTCAACCAACTAATCAAACTGCAACAACATCTACAAGCGCAACATTTAGTGTAACTGCATCTGGTGGTGGTCTATCCTATCAATGGCAGGAAAATACAGGAAGTGGTTGGAATAACATTAGTAATGGAGGTGTGTATTCAGGTGCTACTAGTGCAAGTTTGGTTATTACAAACCCAACTATGTCAATGAGCGGATATCAATATCGTTGTGTTGTAACAAATTCATGTGGTACGGCAACTTCAAATGGAAATGCAACATTAACTGTGGATTATTGTGATTCGTTTGCATTTGATTGGGATGTTTATTTTTTTGATGATGATATCACGCGTGTAGTCTTTAATACTATTGATAACACAACTGGTTCGGGTAATGATGGATATTACGATTATACTGCTATTTCGACCGAAGTTTCACCAGGAAGTTCATACAATCTTTCTGTATATGTTAATACTGACGGAGCATACACTTATCATCAATATGCTTGGATTGACTGGAATAACGATGGAGATTTCGATGATACAGGTGAATTATACGATTTGGGAACTGTTTATAATGTTAGTTCAGGATTAAGTAGTAATTGCCCTTTTAACATAATCGTTCCTGATGAAGCTTTTGTCGGTACTACTAGAATGAGAATTTCTTCAAGATATAATACTGATCCCACATCATGTCTCACATCTTTCGATGGAGAAGTTGAAGATTATTCACTTATTATTGCTGGATGTCTTGAACCAAATAGCGTTTACGCCTCCAATATCACCTCCAATTCAGCAACCCTTAACTGGACAGCTCCAGCAACACCACCTGCAAACAATTACGAATATTATTATTCAACAAGTTCTACGCCACCTGCAGGTTCGGGTACCGACAATGGCGATACTGATGTAGATTTAAGTAGCCTTTCTCCTGCAACAACTTATTATGTTTGGATAAGATCTGATTGCGGCGGTGGCGATTTTTCAAGCTGGACAACTGTTTATCAATTTACAACAAATGCGTCACCATGTACAATAAGTTCGCTTAACTTTACAGGCTCATCAAGAACTCCAGCCCTAGACGGCGGATTTTATTATTTCGATGTCTGTAAAGACGAAACACTTACATTACAAGCAAATGCAACCTGCACCAATTGCGGCTCAGTTACAAATTATAACTGGGTAATAAATGCTCATGATGGAAATGGTGATGTAAATTATTCTTCAAATCCATTATCATACGATATTGATTATGCTTCGGGTTACGATGCTTTGCTTGAAATTGAGGGAGATGCATGCTATTCTTCGTATCCATTACGTTTCAGGTCTTCGGACGGCCCGGAAATTGGTAACATTTCTGCATCAATTAGCGGATGTTCTGGTGATGGTACAGAAATTACTGTTGGAGCATCGGGAAGTTCGGTCGAAGTAGAAGCCTATCATGGCGAAGTTGCAGCTTCTCTTGGTGTTGGTGCCGAAACATTTATCCCCGACGGACCTAGTTGTACTACTCAATGCTACGAATCTAGCGTTACTTTTACCGATTTTGCTCCTGGAGCAACCATTACTAGTGCCGATGATATTAGATATGTGAAAATAAATATGGAACATACTTTCATTGGTGATATGCAAATTACACTTGAAGGACCGGAAGGTTGTGGTTCTGCTGTAATTTTACCAGACAATAACTCTGTTAGTTATGATTGGCCTTGGACTTTTGTAGGCTTTTATTGTGGTTATTGGGGGGATTTCGAGGGATATGGAAAGCTTGTAGGTGGAGAATGGTACACGACAATGGATTTTGATGAGATTACCGTTTTTGAAACTGAGGCAGATGCTCATGCAGCAGCTACAACATACCCTTTGAATTTTTCATGCTCTTGGGCAGATTATGATATTTTTGTTGCTAAAACTGCTCTTGGAGTTCCAAATACAGATGATCTTACAACTTCTACCGATCCTTGTGATGGAACTGAATGGTATAATGATTCCGGTACAGGTTGGGACTATTGCTGGTCAAATAATTCTTCATACTCTTACTCATCGTCAACAAATTCATACATCTATGAACCAGAAAATGTTGACTTTTATGATTCAGCAGAGGCAAGTTATTCGTTTGTTAGAGTTAATCCATCTGATGAAACTGCAGGAACAAATTTCTATCATCCTTACGAAGATTTTTACACTGAACTTGAAGGCTGTCCTCTTAACGGTACATGGACTATCAAAGTTTGTGATTCATGGGAAGCGGACAATGGCTGGATTTTCGATTGGGAACTTGCTCTCGACCCCGATTTATTGCCTGTTAGTTGGAATTATGATGTTGATGTTGTTGATGTTGATTGGTCTGGTATTACATCTGCTGTTTTTACCGGTACTTATCCAGACTTCGAGTTGATACCAAATCCCGGTTTAAGTGGTGCTTCGAGTGGGACATTCACTGTTGAAGACGAATTCGGCTGTACTTCGGATGCAAATCTTAGTTTTAATGTTACAGGTTTTCCAACTATTTCGGGACTTGCTTCA
>ENA-UOWO01003091-UOWO01003091.1-activated-sludge-metagenome-genome-assembly--contig:-NODE-3091-length-19697-cov-5.248498_pt1 | contig 19697 bp, 14 predicted proteins | sample MGYA00238148_ERZ761564 | MGnify/ENA primary metagenome ERZ761564 (study PRJEB28885, sample SAMN05720194) | activated sludge metagenome | isolation source: Anaerobic digester | place: USA... | reverse complement strand
CAGCATTCATCTGGTTTACGATTTTGCCTGAAGCAGGAAGGTGTAGTATTCATGTTATCAGGATTTTAAAGCAGTGACAACAGCCAGCCGGGACATCCGGAAAGCGGGGTAAACTCCCGAGAATAAACCAAAGACCAGACAGGCCAGAAAGCTGAATCCGAGGACGGTCAGGTTGATTTTAAGATCCATGTTCTGTATGAGTCCGGAGGTGTTGAGGAAGTACAAAGTCGCCGATGTGAGAATCAGGCCAATTATGCCGCCCAGAAATGTGAGAATGAGGTTTTCAACCAGAAACTGGTAAACCAGGGTAGCCGACGATGCCCCGAACGCTTTCCGGACCCCAATCTCAGAGGCCCTTTCCATCATCCGGCTCAGGTTGATGTTGACCAGATTTAATGTCGGAAGAAGCATGAAGAAAAAGGCCAGGAGCGAAAGAATGATCACGACGGTTGCCATTCCGGTGGAGGTTTTTCCGCCAAAGGCTTCCCTGGAAAAGTTGATGAAATAGGGATCGGCATAGGTGATGAACTCATCGTATTCGGGTTCCGGTGGTTTTATTTTCGATGCCATCTGATTGAACTCGGCCTTAAGTTTATCCAGGTCGTTTTCGTTGTCCGGCAACAGTACACCGAAGAACATGCCGTTGAGGCTCTTCTTGTCATAGGCAACTTTCGAAAGGGTATGGGGCAGGAACATGTCGGCATAGCTGTAAATGAGCGTGACGGGCACTCCTTTCACCACACCGATGACACGGTATTGTTCGTTGTCCGTAATGATGGTCTTGCCGACAACGGACGCCACATCCCCGAAATAGCTTTTCTTCGTGCCTTCCGTGATCACTGCAACCCGGTCGTGGCGGTCGATCTGGTCTTTCGAGTAGGGTTTGCCTTCGAGAAACGTAAAGCGGAGAACATCCCAGAACTGGTCGTTGGTGTACTTGACGTCGATCACCAGTTTCTGATTGTTCACATAGGTATTGGTGGAGGTGAACAGCGAACTGATGGCGAGTTTGGCGGGTGTCTTCAGTTTGGAGCAGTAGTGATCCAGAAAGTAGTACGAGGCCGGACCGCTGTTCATGCCTTGTTCTTTGGAGTTTCTTTGCTCTACATGACTCACATATAAACACTTATCCCTGTTCAGTTCAGGATAACCGGGAGCCACCAGATGATCGAAAAAGGCAGTAAGAACCATCAGAATGGTGAGCGTAAAACTGATGCCGAACAGACTGATGAAGGTGAAGAACTTCCTTCGTTTCAGTACGGCGATGGCGATGAGAAAATAGTTTCGAAGCATTGTGGGAGAGAATTAGGAATTAAGAATGTGGAGGGGTTAAGAGTTAAGAATTAATGGTTAAGAGTTAAGGATGAGGAGATTATGTCGATAACAGTTTCGGTTTTTGGCATGATGCAGATTGGGAAAGAGGAGGAAAGTTTTAAGATCCAGTCAGGTGTTTTTTTACTACCTACTACTAATTACCAACTACTAAATACTAGCTACTAATTACCATCTACTTACCCCACTTGGGTTCCGTCAAATAGTCTGACAAGGCGGTTGGTTTTGTGGGCCATGGTTTCGTCGTGGGTGACCATCACGATGGTGGTGCGCTCCGTCTGGTTGAGGTGCAGTAGGATGTCCATAATTTCGTTGCCCATTGCGCTGTCGAGATTACCTGTCGGTTCATCGGCCAGGATGATTTCCGGATTTCCCACGATGGCCCGGGCAATGGCGACCCTTTGTTTCTGTCCGCCCGAAAGCTGTGTGGGGAAATGCTGCGTCCGATGGCTCAGACCCACTTTTTCCAGGGCGGCTTTGGCCAGTTCTCTGCGCTCTTTGGCTGTACTGCTTCGGTACAAAAGGGGCAGTTCCACATTGTCCATCACAGCCAGGTCATTGATGAGGTGGTAATTCTGAAAAATGAATCCGATCTTTTGGTTCCGGAAGCGGGCCAGTTCTTTGTCGGAGAGTCCGTCCGTCTTTTCCTCCGAAATCCGGATTTCACCTTTCGAAGGCGCATCCAGCAAGCCCATAATATTGAGCAGTGTGCTTTTTCCGCAACCGGATGGTCCCATGATGGAAAGGAATTCTCCTTTGCCGACGGTGAGGTTGATCCGGTTCAGAGCCATGGTTTCGATGGTATCGGTGCGATACACTTTTTCGATGTTCTGGAGTTGTATCATAGCGTTAAACAGATGGATGTTTTGTGTTCGTTTACAGAAGTTTAGGGTTGAGGCTGGTACTGAATTTTCTCGCCTTTCTCGAAGTCGTAGAGCGATAAATACCGGAGCTTGTAGTAGGAAAGCCAGAAGTCCCGAAGTGCCGCAATCGAATCGCGTTTGGCCTGGTCTTTTTCCTGAAAGGCGATGCTGAGATCGGTGATGCTCAGGTTGCCCAACACATAGCGGTCTTTGGCGATCTGGTGCTTTTCGCTGGCTATGCTGTCTGCCAGAGATGTGAGTTTCAGCTGGTCTTTCATCATGTCGAATAAGGTAACCTGCGTCACTATTTCCTGGTGAAATACCTGCTTGTCCTGCTCCACCGCAAAAGCCGTGAACCGTGCATTGGCTTCGGCAGTTTTTGTCCTCGATTTCGATCGTCCCCAGTCAAGGATGGGAACCGAAAACACCAGCTGCACCTGTTGCTGGTCTTTGGGCGACTGATACACGGACGATACCGTCGTCTGTGAATTTGAAAATCCGATCTGGGCCGTAAGTGTGGCGTTGAGACCGTTGTCGCCTTTTGCCTTTTCTACGTCACGTCGGGCTTCTGCCATCCGGCGGACAAAGGCGATGGCATCGCTTCGGTTGAGCAGGGCTTCGTCCAGCACTTTCTGGGTTTGAATATCCATCGCGATGGTTGAGAACGGGAGTTGCAGAGTCACCGTCTGGCTTTGTGGCAGCCCGATAAAGGACTTCAGGTTCAGGGTGCTGATCTCCAGATCTCGTCGGGCTATACCGCTGGCTTTCTGTGCTTTTACCTGTTCCAGTTCAAGCTGCAGGATTTCATTTCGGGAGATTTTTCCCAGCTCAAATTTCTCGTTGGCAATCTTTCGGATGGTGCGGGTATTCTCCACATTGCTGGAGGCGATCTGAAGATTCACCTGTGCGAGCAACAAATCGAAATAGTACTCGCAGGCCTGAATGGCAATCTGTTCCATCGACTCAATGAACTGCTGTTCGCTTTCCTTGAATTTCAGCGGTTCAATCCGGCGATCCCATTTCAAATTGTTAAACTGAAACAGCGGCTGGCTGTAACCCACGCCAAAAGGGACGGCATTGTACAGACTGAATTTCTGCTGGAAGTCGTCGAAACGCTGGAGCTGGGTTGTCCCGAAAACAGAACCACCGGTGGCTGCCAGACTTTGGGAAAAGGAAAGATTGAGCGAAGAGTTGTTGTTGTACACCGGCTGAAACCGGATGTTGCCGTCGGGTTGCACAACCTGGGTAAAGGTTTTGTTGTAACCCGGCAACACCCCATTGAGCGAAAGCTGTGGCTTGTAGTTGGATCGGAAGGTCTGGTATTCCCAGTAACGGGTTTCTTTCACCGTCACGGCCTGGCGGGCGGCGATTGACTTTTCTTTTGCCATGGCCACCACATCCTGAAGGGAAAACGATACCATCTGTCCAAAGGACGGTACCATAACGAAGATCAGCAGCCCTAAAAAGATCCCTGTCTTTGTTCTCATGGCTTGTTATCGGTTAGGGTGATTTCGTCCATGTGATTGAATTCCGACATGTCGGAGATGATCACCTGATCGCCTTCTTTTACAGGGCCGTTCAGTTCGATGAAGTCGAAACTGGATAGTCCGGTCGGCACGGTTTTGCGGATGGCCTTGTTCCCGGAAACCACAAACAACTCCTGTGATTTTGCGCCTTTGAAGGCCGGTCCATTGGCTACACGAAGGACACCGTTGTGAGAGGCAGTTACCAGAAATACTTCCACTTTCATGTTGGGCCTGAGTGATTTGTGTCGCTTTTCTTCAAGCTGAACATCAAAGAGAATCACACCGTTTTGAACGGTTGGCTGAATGTTGGAAATCGTTCCCCGAAGCGAAACATCGTTGATGTTCACAATCGCCGGCAACCCGACATGGACCTGATCGAGAAAGTTGTCCGATAAACTTCCCTGCACTTTGAAACTGTTGAGATCGGCAATCCGGACAAGGACATCGCCTTCATTTACGGAGGCACCGATGTTTTTGTTCACGTACGTGATCACGCCAGCCCGGCTTGCGACCACCCTTGCCCGATCCAGTTTCCGGCTGAGTTCAGCCAGTTCGTTTTCCTGGATTGAGGCAGCGATTTCAGCCTCCCGCATTTCGACTTTCATGGTTTCCTGTTTGCTGCGGATTTCATTTTCCAGCTGCAGCTTTTCCAGACGGGCGACTTTGAGGCGGAGTTCCGCTTTTTCCACATCTTCTCTTGTGCCACCTCCCGCTTTGAGAAGTCGTTTTGCATTTTCCACATCGGCTTCCAGACTGCTGATTGAAAGCTGCTTGATTTTGTCGTTGGATTGAATGTCGAAAAAGCTCTTGGACAGTTGGAGTCGCAGTTTCCGGATTTCATTGCGTTTCGATTCCAGCTGAAATTTCAATTTGGTGTACATGGTTTCCGTAGCTGATTTGTCGAGCTGGAGGATGGCTTGCCCTGGCTTTACCTGGCTTCCGGCATCCAGCATTGCCGATTGAACAGAGGCCTGGATAGGACTGCTGATCACTTCTTCAAATTCCGGCAACACTTCTCCGGAAGCCTGAAGTGTGTTTTCGACGTCTCCTTTTTCAACCCGGGCAATTGTAATGGCTGATCTGCTCAGGGAAGGTGAGATGAATTGACGCAGCAAAACCCAGGCAACGGCCAATCCGATAACGGCCAGAGCCACTAAGTAAAGGGGCTTCCGTTTTTGTCTGTCCTGAATTCTCTGATCGATTGGTTTGTCCATAGCTGGTTATGTGTGTTCATTTTGATTCAAGCATTGTGCCAGTGTTAAGTTTTTGAAAATGAAGGACGTATCGATTTTTTATTTTCAAAAAGCGTCCGGTTTCGGACAAGGTGTCCGCGATCGGAATCCTGCCGCTGGTTCTTTTTCAAAAACTGCCTTCATTCCGGTTCAAGCCTTTAGTTTTGCAGTATCCGTTTCGAATATTGGTGTTGAAGTCAGTATTGATATTTTTTGTCCGGATGTACCAGCAGATCATTTCACCACATCTGCCGGGTGCATGCCGATACCATCCGACCTGCAGTCAGTACATGATTGAGGCCATTGGAAAACACGGTCCGTTCAAAGGAACCTGGCTTGGTATCAAACGAATTGGCCGGTGCCATCCCTGGGGCGGACATGGGTTTGATCCGGTTCCTTAATTATTGGAAAGCGGAACATTCTTAATTTTACTTACGGGGATCCTATCCTTCTGATCAGTTTTCTGCACAATCCGGAGTTTTCAGAGGCCGAAATCCGGGAGAGATTTTCCTTTCGGCGGAGAATTCAGTAGAATTGACGTTTAATCCGGAACCTCTTGAAAACCTGCCTTCTGATTGATGATGAACCTGCCAGCCGGGTTGTTCTTCGCGAACTGTTGAATCGTTTTTGTACAGGAATTCAGGTAATCGGTGAATGTGGTGATGTAGATTCAGCTGAGCTGCTCATCCACAAACTTCAGCCAGACCTCATTTTTCTGGATATTCAGATGCCGGGTAAAGATGGATTTGAATTGCTGCGTCGATTTGAAGCACCATCGTTTGCTGTTATTTTTATCACCAGTTACGATCACTATGCCATTAAAGCCATCCGCTTTAATGCCCTGGATTATTTGCTCAAGCCGGTCGACATCGACGAACTCACCAAGGCCGTTGACCGGTTTGATATGACCACCCGAATTTCAGCGGAAGTGGCGGCCAACACATTCCAATTCAATCAGCTTGAACCGAAGCTGGTGTTTCACGTTCGGGACAAAGTGATTCTGGTTCCTTTGCCCGAAATTGCTTTTTTTGAGGCAAACAGCAACTACACTCAAGCCTGGTTGCAGGATGGACAGCATTTCATCCAGGCCAAACCTCTGTCGGATATCGAAACGATGATTGCCGATCATGAAGAGTTTTTGCGGATTCACAAAAGTGTTATTGTGAACACACTGTTTATCCGGAGTTATTCAAAAGGTGATTCCTGTATCATCACCATGGTGTCCGGTCATGAGTTTGAAATCAGCCGGCGACGTAAAACTGAGTTGCTTCAGAAACTTTCCAATCTCCAGCTCCGGAATGAGGGTATGTAGGAAACGGTTTTTGGATTTTCTCCTTCTGGCTTCCCTTTTTTTTATCGGGCAAGGAGTTGAAGCTCAAATCCTTCCGTTCCGACCGCACTGGTTATCAGGAAGCCTGCCTTCTTCGGAAATCTATGGGATTCATCAGGACAGAAAAGGTTATTTATGGATTCGCACCGATGTCGGGTTGTTCCGGGCCAATGGCCGGGAGGTTCATCTGGTTGAAGATAAGCTTGGTAAATCAACCTTTGGCGTCTATGCCCTGGCGGAAGATGAGCAGGGTAAAATCTGGTTTTCAACATCGGATGGTCGGATTGGGTTTGCCGAAGGAGATTCAATCCGGTACCTGAATCCCAAAGCCCAGAACCAGCCTTTCTTTCCTATTGAGCGGGAATATTTTTACCTGTTGATTTACGAGAAACCCAATAAATTGTATGCAGCAAGTTCTGATGGTCTTGCAGTATTCAATACTCAAACCCTTCCCATTACGGTAACCAATGCCGCAACTGAAAACAGAATTACAGACGACCTGGGTGTCCGGTTTCTGCCGAATGGTGTGATTGTTCAGAATTTTCATCGCCCGGAACCAACGCAGAGGGTGCAGAAGTTGGATCTTGATCTGCACAGTTACCACAAGGACAGCACAAAAACCGTTATTAAATTGCCAGTTGCTACTTCAATCAAAGACTGGAGAAAATTGTCCGTCAAACACCAGGATGGATTTGTTGTATCGGAAGGTCCTCACCTGTTTTTTGTCCGCGGGCAGAAAGTAGAGGAGTCCATCACCCTCGATCAAAATATTCTGGAACTTTTCAGCGATTCGGCAGGCGGGCTTTGGATTGGGGTACATAAAACCGGAGTCCTGTATTTTCCGGATGGCCGGATTTCCTCGGAACCTGTACCTGGCCTGAAAGGATTGTCGGTTACCGGGATTTGCCCTGACCGTGAAAATGGGGTGTGGGCCACCACGCTGGAAAAGGGAGTTTTCCGTTGCCCGAATCCTGCAGTGCGTTGGTTTTCCGAACCCGAGCTGAATGACCGGATTACGTTGCTGGATAATGTAGGAGGCCGGATTTTCGCTGCCGGAAAGTCAAACCGGTTTGCTGTTTTTGGAAAAGATAAGCATCGCATGATTGCCTTGCCGACCGGAAGCCCATTGCTGGAATTCACCAGCGTTTTAGAGGATCGGAACCGATTTCTGGTCTGTGGAAAAGGATTTTTACGGGACTATTCCAATGATTTACGCAGTAATACCACCCTGAAATTCAAAAATCAAAACACGATACTTTCCTTATCTCAATTGATGAAAGCGGCAAATGGGAAAGTGTTGGGCTTTTTCCACAAATCCATTTTCGAGATTCAGGGAATGGATATTTTGCCGTTTGGGTTCAAATGTCAGTCGTCGATGAAATGGGGCCTGGTTTGGCCAGACCAAATTGTCCGGCTTTGCACCGACAAGGGTTTGTACCGGTTTACCGGAGATTCTTTGGTTGCAGAAACTCAGCTATCGAAACTGAGGGATGAAAATCTCACACACCAGTTTTTGAGTCGTTCTGGTCTGGTTTGGCTGTGTACAAAAGGCAACGGCATATGGTGTTGGGATGGGAAGAAACTGAAATCCTTTACCCGAAAAGATGGGTTGTCGTCAGACATTTGTTTTCATGCCTGTGAAGATTTGGCCGGCAACATCTGGATTGGAACCAACAAAGGGCTGAACTGCATGTCCCTGAAGAAAAGCGGGGAGTATCAGATTCAGATATTCGGGGAAGAATCGGGCCTTCCGTCAGTTGAAATATTGAGAATAGAATACCTGGACGGTGACTTATTTTGTGGTGCCAGTCAGGGACTTTCCAGGATACCGGTTTCTGTTTTTACCAAACAAAACACCCGTATTCCTGTTTGGCTGGTTTCCAGACACGTAAATGGAGGCAAGTGGCCTGAAGGCGACGTTCTCCAACCCGGGCAGAACCAGCTTGTTTTTCAGTTTGACATTCCGGGTTTCGGACTTAATAAAGCTCCGGGCATAAAGTACCGGTTGCTTGGGCTTCAATCTCCTGTTTTGTTTAACACTTCCGGAGAAATCAGGTATCAGAATCTACCGTCCGGGACTTATACCCTGGAGGTTTGGGCAGATTCCAGTCCGGTTCAGGCAAAACCCGATTTTGAACTTCGGTTTCAGATTTTGCAGCCTTTTTATGAAAAATGGTGGTTTTACCTTTTTTGTATTGCCTTCCTTTCTATCCTGATCTGGCAATTTATCCGGTGGCAAATTGGCTTGTACAGGAAAAAGGAAGAGGAAAGGGAGAAAATCAACCGTTTGCTGAACCAATACCAGCTTTCAGCATTAAAAGCCCAAATGAATCCACATTTCATTTTCAATGCCATCAACTCCATCCAGCAGTTTGTGCTGACCAACCAATCGGAATCTGCATACCGGTATCTTACCCGGTTCAGTCAGCTGATACGGAAGGTGTTGAATCAAAGCGGCGAAGAGAAACATTCACTGCAACAGGAACTGGATATCATCAGTCTGTATGTGCAACTCGAGCAACTTCGGTTTCAGAACCGCTTTCATTATGTTCTGGAGGTCGACCCGAATCTGGATATGACGGAAATCGATGTTCCACCATTATTGTTACAGCCTTATGTTGAAAATGCAATCTGGCATGGTTTGATGCCGTTGCCTCCAACCCAGGAAGGTAAAGTGGAAATCCTGATCCACAAAACAATGGATGGGATAGAAATCCGCATTCTTGATAATGGGATAGGTCGGGAGGCTTCCGGAAAAAATTCCCGGAAGGGACATTCTTCAAAAGGAATGGGACTGAATGAAAAACGGATTCAACTGCAGAATCTTTTGCTTCCAGAAGCCCGGTGGCAGTTGGAAGTAAAAGATGTACTATCAGGTGGAACGGAAGTTATCCTCAGGCTTAAACAGGAGCCGGACTAAAATGTATAGGTGGCGCCCAATGCTGGTAAAATGGGTAACTGGTTGATTCTTTCGTATTTTATCCGGTCGAAATAAAAGACGTTTTCCCGGTTGTAGGTGTTTACAATGGAAAAAACGGCTTCCAGTTTCTGATTTTCTCCGAACTTCCAGATTTTACTGATCGAGGCATCCATCCGGTGATAATAAGGTTGCCGGCCTTTATTGAATTCATTTTCGTTTCCGTAATAAATTCCAAGGTTTCCATTCTGGGTGTTAACGTCCTGATTCAGGCTACCACCCAGATCAAGGTTCTCATAAAAAGCCACCGTTTGGGTAAAGGGAAAACCAGACCCAAGGCTCCAGCGTATGTTGATATCCCAATCCTTTTTCTTACCAAAGTTGTAGCTACTCACCACATTCACATTATGCCTTCTGTCGAAAACCGGGGCATACGTCAGGTTGTTAAAGGTTCTGTCTACTTTTCCAATTGAATAACTGGCCTGGAAGTAAAATGGCTCTTTGTCGTATTTTACCAGAAAATCCACTCCTCTCGCCAATCCTTTTTCAACAATGAAAACCGGTTGTTCAGGGAAAATCCTGTTCCGGTTCACATTTACAAAATCAGAAAAGGATTTGATGTATGGCTCCACTGTGATTTCGATTTCGTCATTGATGTCGTATTCAACACCTGCAACAAAGTGATTCGATTTTTGGAGAGCAGATTTTACCACCGGGTTGCCTGGATTGTTTGTAGTGGCTTCATTTTTTCCGTACACCTGCTCAGGTGAAGAAATGAAGCCCTGAAAAAGTGCAATCACATCACGGTCACTCTGAGTCGAAACAAGATTCTGGGAATACATACCCACTGATCCTTTGAGTCGGATCTTTTCTGTCAGAAACAATTTCAGACCAGCCCTAGGCTCCAGACGGATTTTACCAAGCGATGCATAGTATTGGAACCGGACGTTTGGTTCAAAAATCAATCGTTTACTGTAATTCCATTTATACTTCAGGAAACCAAACATTTCGGAGTTGTTGGCCTCAAACTCCTCTTTTTTCAGTCTTGGGGTAAATGTGGTGTAATTGGTCGCATTGCTCACCAGTCCGATCCCATAGCGAAGTTCATTTCTATTAAGAAAATACGTGAAATCGAGTCCTCCATTAAGGTTTGAGATACGGGATGTTCTGGGTTCTATGGTGGATTCCTCAATTTTTACATCGTATGAGGAATAAGCAAGAGATCCGGAAATGAGGACTGTTGTGCTGGAAGGAATGAGAATAAAATTACCACCATATCCGGATGAGTTCCACGAAAAATTCCCCTGATTACCAAGACTTGCTTTATCCTGAAAATTGAAACCAAACAAACTGGCTTTGTTCCCTCTGTCACCGTGAAAGGTCATTTTTCCGTAAGCATCCGCAAAAGAAAAGGGAAGATAGTTTCCGCTTTGGTTGGCATATCGGTAAATGGTGGGTGATGTTTTGTTCAGATATGAATTCCGGTAAGATGCCAGAAAGGTAACGCCACCTCCGTTTTTTCCTTTGATAAGTGGTCCTTCCAAAATGGCTTTGGCCGAAAAAGGGTTCACTCCGATTTTTCCGCTCAATCTGTTTTTGTTTCCGTCGATGGTTCGCACATCAATTACAGAAGATGTCCTTCCACCGTAGTCAGAAGGGAAAGCGGCTGTGTACACATCCACATTTTTCAAAATGTCGGTGTCGAAAACAGAAAATAATCCCAGAGAGTGAAACGGATTGTAAATCATCATTCCATCCATAAGCGAAAGGGTCTGAACATTTGAACCACCCCTGATGTACAACTGACCTCCCTGGTCCCCGGTGAATGTAACGCCGGGTATTGTTTGAAGATATTGGGCCAGATCGCGTTCGCCACCCATTGGAGGGATAAACCGGATTTCTTTCGGGGTGATCCTCGTAATACTGGTGTTGACAGTGTTTTCTCTGGCCTGTTTGTTTTTTGAACCTTTGATTTCAATCGCTTTCAGTTCCCTCACTTTTTCTTTCAGAAAGAACTTCTTGCTGAGGATTTTTTTTGATTCGATGAAGATACTCTCCTGGATGGTATCATAAAGGAGATTCACCACCATCAACTGGTACTGGCCCTCCGGAATTTTGGATATGGAAAAGAATCCGTTGATGTCGGTGGTGATGCCATATTTGGTGCCTTTCAGAAAAACAGGGCTGAATAAAACCGGTTCGCCGGTCTTAGCGTCGTACAGGAATCCTCTCACTTCACCAGTCTGGGCAGACGCAAAAAGAGGAAGTGCGAAAATGGTTAGAGCAAGTAGTAGTTTTTTCACTGGATTTTACCTCGAAAATCGTTGCAAACTAAGCGATTTTCAAACGTCCTTCCGAAAGAGATTTCCAGCCTTGTGATGAACGGTTGTTGATTTAATCAGATGCATTGAATTATCTTTGCAAAGGTCTTAACACACAGAATTTGAAAATGAAAAAGAACATCCTCCCGGCTTTGATTTTTGTAGCTGCTCTTGCCTACTCTTGTAACGTTGCAAAAACGTGCCCGACGTACGCAAAAGCACCAAAACAAAGCATCGAAACGGCTTCCCGTCGTTAGAATCGCCATATTTTTTCCTTTCATTTTCAGGCTGTTTTCCTACAATGGCCTGTTTTTTTATTTTTAGGGGGTCTGTTCAATGAATTGACCGAACATGATTTCCTGTACATCCGGGATCCGCAGGAAGGGATAATCCTATTTCTAAGGAACGGATTTTCTACTGAAACTTCTCCTTTTTTCTTATTTAGCTTTTCAAAAAGATCCGGATTCGGGAATTTGCTCCTGTTCTTTTCAGGTTACGGAGAAAAAGTTTTGAAAATGATTCCCGCAATCGAATCTTTAATGATTGAAAATCTTACAAGTTCAAACCCCGGAATACACAATACGAAATCCGGTGCCCCACCATTCAAAATGCCGATTATTGCAACATGAAAGATTCCATTCGTGTTTTCGCACCAGCCACAGTTGCCAATGTGGGTTGCGCTTTCGATGTTCTTGGTTTTGCCCTGAATGAACCTGGTGATGAACTGATCCTGAAAACCAATGAAGAAAACACAGTCCGGGTGGTTTCCATCGAAGGAGATGGGGGAGTTCTTTCCAAAGATCCTCTGTTTAACACAGCCTCTGTTGCGCTCAATGCAATGCTGGATTCCCTGAATTCTCAGCAAGGCTTTGATATTATTCTCCGGAAGAAGATGCCTCTTGGTTCCGGACTTGGTTCGTCTGCGGCGTCTGCTGTGGCCGCCATTTTTGCGGCCAATGAACTAATGGGTCAACCATTGAGTCCGGCTGAATTGTTACCGTTTGCAATGGAAGGTGAACGCCTTGCCTGCGGTAGTGCCCATGCTGATAATGTAGCACCTTCTCTTTTGGGAGGTTTTGTTCTGATTCCTTCCTACCAGCCTTTGATCATCCGTTCATTGCCTGTTCCCAAAGGATTGACAGCTGTTGTGGTACATCCTGCAATTGAAGTGAGAACCAGAGATGCCCGAGATGTTCTCCGCGGAAAAGTCAGTCTCCAGGTAGCAGCTGGTCAGTGGGGCAGGGTAGGAGGATTGATAACATCCTTATTTACCTCTGATTTTGAGTTACTGGCTTCCTCAATGGAGGACCAGATTGTAGAACCGGCACGTTCTGTCCTGATTCCCGGATTTTATCGGGTGAAACAGGCTGCTCTGGAAAACGGTGCATTGGGTTGTTCTATTTCAGGTTCAGGCCCTTCGGTATTTGCTCTGTGCAGACCCGGTTCTGATCCAGTTCTGGTAGCCAATGCAATGAAAAAGGCCTTCCAGGAAATTCAGATACCTGCTACAGCGTATGTATCCGAAATTAACCTGAAAGGCCCTGTTGTATTGGAGTGAAGTAATTAAGCCGGGATTTCTCTCCTCCTCATTTTACCTGCCGGAATTCCAAACATCATTTTGAAACGGCGGCAGAAATAGGCAGTGTCTTTGTACCCGATTTCATTGCCGATTTCTTTGATGCTTTTCTTGCTGGTCCTCAAAAGGTTTACCGCAAATTCCATTCGTTGGTATTCGATATAATCCTGAGGATTGATACCTGTGAGCATTTTAAAATACTGTCCCACATAGTCTTCTGAAACTTCCGCTACTTCTGCCAGTTTTTTGTTAGACAGATCGTCACCAATATTTTCACGGATGTAGGTGAATATGTTGATGAGGCGGGGATCTTTAAAATAGGTACTGTTGGTGGCAAGCTGCTCCACAAACAGACGCTTTTTAAGTATGTACCGGATGATCTCAATAGCAATGGCATCACAGAGGATTTTGGAAAAACGGTCCTTACCCTCAACCGGATGAAGTTCTTCATGAAACAGTGAATTGAGAAGGAAGGCAATTTTTTCATCCCTTACTTTAAATGCACCTATGTCGAGGTTGCCGAAGAAGTTGACAGAATCAAAGATTTTTGCATCGAAAGTGAGATAGGTATAATTCTCGTTTTCAATGTTTTTCAGCTCATCTGTTTTGTTGATTTCATAGCAGTTTTCCGAATTGTTCAGAAACGCTTCGTAGCTGAGAGTGATTGGTTTTGCCAACACACCATAGGTGAGGGTGACATTGCTTTTCGCTGGTATAAACAACATCTCGCCTGCCTGCACGATATCATCCATCAGGTCAAGACGGATGGCACCTTTGTTTACCAGAACCAGTGTATTCTCCACATCCCGCACGTTGTCCATACGGAACGGACGAAGAATTTTCACGTTCCGGCACTTGGCATATTTGACGTTCAGTGACTCAATAATTTTATTGTAATCTTCCATCCTGGTTCTGATTCAGTCCTGCTGTTTATTTCAATAACTCTCTTCCGATCACCATTTTCTGGATTTCCGAAGTTCCTTCATATATCTGAGTGATCTTGGCATCCCGCATGAGACGCTCAACATGGTATTCTTTCACATACCCAAAACCGCCATGGATCTGGACAGCTTCAACGGTTGTTTCCATCGCGACCTGAGAGGCAAAAAGTTTGGCCATAGCGGCGGCTTTCACAAAATCCTGTTTTTTGTCCTTCAGAATGGCAGCCTGCCAGACCAACAGACGGGCGGCATCAATTTTTGTTGCCATATCCGCCAGTTTAAACTGAATAGCCTGGTGTGCCGATATTGGCTTACCGAACGATTTTCTTTCTTTCGAGTATGCCAGTGCTCTTTCGTACGCACCAGCGGCAATACCCAATGCCTGGGCAGCGATTCCAATTCGTCCACCGTTCAAAACGCTCATGGCAAATCGAAAGCCAAAGCCATCTTCACCGATCCGGTTTGCTTTCGGCACTTTTACGTCGGTGAACATGAGAGAATGAGTATCAGAGCCTCGGATACCGAGCTTGTCTTCTTTCCTTCCCACTTCAAATCCGGGCATTGACTTTTCCACAATCAGGCAGTTTATGCCTTTGTGTTTCAGTTCCGGGTGAGTTTGTGCCATTACCAGAAATACAGAACCGGAATTGCCGTTGGTGATCCAGTTTTTGGTTCCGTTCAAAAGATAATGATCGCCTTTGTCTTCGGCCATCGTCTTCTGGGATGTAGCATCGGAACCTGCTTCCGGCTCAGAAAGACAAAATCCACCATGGATTTCTCCGCTTGCCAATGGCTTCAGGTATTTTTGTTTTTGTTCTTCGGTCCCAAATTTTTCCAGACCCCAGCAAACCAATGAATTGTTGACCGACATCACCACTGATGCAGAGGCGTCTACCTTGGAAATTTCTTCCATTGCCAAAACATAGGATACGGTATCCATTCCACCACCACCATAATCAGGAGCGGTCATCATTCCCATGAATCCGTATTCACCCATTTTTTTAATCTGTTCTGCCGGAAATTTCTGGTGCTCATCACGCTCGATGACACCGGGTAATAATTCAGAAACGGCAAAATCCCGGGCGGCATCCCGGACGGCTTTTTGTTCTTCGGTCAGTTCAAAATTCATTCCCTTGCTTTTGGTGTGTGGATTAATAATGGTGTTTTTCTAAGAAATCTTTGTAAGCCCAAAACTAAACCAATTGTTTTAAAAAATGGATATAAATAAGAAAGCCCTCCCGAAATATTCGTTCGGGAGGGCTTTTCCTTGTGTTTATTGATGAAAATCAATCATCTCGTCTTCCACCGGTCAGCAGGCTGGCATAGTACAATAATGTTGCCAGTGAACTCAAAGCAGCCACCACATAGGTCATCGCAGCCCAACGCAGTGCATCTTTTGAAAGCGCATATTCCGAGGAAGTTACAATCCCTCTGGAGGAAATGTATTTCAGTCCGCGGGCCGACGCATCAAACTCCACAGGAAGCGTAATGAAACTGAAAACAGTCGTGAGTGCGAACAATCCGACACCGATGGCCAATGGTAAGGGTGTAACCTGCAAAGCAAGAATTCCCACCAAAATCAGAATCGACATAAACCGGCTCGAAATATTTAAAAGCGGAACCATAGCCGATCGGAATCCCAGCCAGGTATAGGCTACAGAATGCTGAACAGCATGCCCCACTTCATGAGCGGCTACTGCCACAGCAGCGGCATTCCGTCCGTAAAAGACTTCGTGACTTAAATTGACGGTTTTGTCTGAAGGACTGTAGTGATCGGTGAGTTGCCCATCGATGCTCATCACTTTGACATCGAAGATTCCATTGTCGCGAAGCATCATTTCGGCGACTTCCTTTCCGGATAAATTTGATTGAAGTGGGGTCTGCGAATATTTCTGCATTCTGGATTTCAACATCCAGGACACACCCATACTGACAATTAAAATAATGATGAATAAGAACATAGCGTTTGTGTTAAGGTTGACCTGACATTCGATTCACCAGGTTGGTCGTGGAATATCCTTCAACCAACGGAAGTGTTTCTACTTTGCCTCCTCTCCCCATTACAAAATCTGCGCCTACGATGTTTTCAACGGTATAATCATTGCCCTTTGTCAAAATGTCAGGCTTGATTTCTTCGATCAGCTCTTTCGGAGTGGGCTCTCCAAACAGCACAACCAGGTCGATAAAACCCATGGAAGCCAGAACCCTTGCCCTGGATTTTTCACTGCTCACCGGACGGAGGGGGCCTTTTAAATCTGAAACCGATTTGTCGGTGTTTATGCCCACTACTAAAAAATCGCCCAGATTCCGGGCCTTTTCCAGATAGTCGACGTGGCCAAGATGAACCAGATCAAAGCATCCATTGGTGAACACGACCTTTTTCCCTTCTTTCTGAAGGGAGGCTACTTTTTCTGCTGCCTGTTGCCAGTTGACAATCTTATCTTCCGAATGAAACATATCAGTCTTCTTTTATCTGCCTTCCTGCTTTGATCACTGAAATTAAATAGCAACCGCCACCGACAACCAATGTGAAAAATGTCTGGCTCCAGTACATCATTGAAGCGGCTGTGAGCGACATGGAGGGTTCTTTCATATACAATTCAATGAGACCGGCACTCACAAACAGAGGAAACGGTGCCGCCGCTCCGGGAACCGGAACTACAATGGCCGAGCTTCCGATTATCAGCAACATGAAGGCCGCTTTGAAGCCAAGGTCATGAGTGAAACCAAACATATATAAACTGAAGTAGGTGGTCATATAATAGCCGCCCCAGATCAGAAAGGTGTAGAGAAAAAATAAGGCCGGATTTTTCATCCGGGTGGCGCCCAGCAAACCTTCCACCAACCCTTTCAGAAAGTCAATGATTTTGCCAATCACCGGAATTGTAGAAAGTGGTTTACGGAAAACATATCCGATTCCCAAGACCAGAATGCCCATTCCAAGAATGATGAATTTCAGGTTCGGATCTGAGGCACCGGATCCTCCGAATTTCGCCTGCTGGGCCGCCAGGAAGGTGGTTAGTGTTTCGTATTCCAATCCAAAAGCGACTAGGCCAATCAGAATCAACATCACCATATCAAAGCCGCGTTCGGCAATGACGGTTCCAATAGAAGTCTGTAACGGCACTTTTTCAGAGGTCACCAGAATCGTACAGCGGGAAACTTCTCCGGCTCTTGGAATGATCTGGTTTACAAAATATCCCGACATCACCGCCAGAAAACTATTCTGAACAGAAGGCTTGTAACCAACCGGTTCAAACAACATATTCCAACGCAATGCCCTGAAAAGGTGAGCGAGAATGGTGGTGCCAAAGGTCGCCAGTATCGCCCAGACATGTGCCGTCTGCATATTGGCCCACATTGTCGGAAAATCTTCGTCCTTATAGGTGAAATATAAAAGGCCGGCTGCCAGACCGATGGGGATAACGTATCCGAGTATTTTTTTCATTTTGTGGAATGGGGCGCAAAGAAAAGGAAATGAAACGCTTTGTACGAATCAAAACAGTTGGATTTCGGGAAAGATGCGGATAATTGCGGAAAATCAAATGCTGGCCGGTAATCTGGAACCGTCCGTTTAACAACTGTTGAAAACATATGGAATTTCATTCTGGTATTTCTACATACATTGAATCGGCAGCACCTTTCGCCCGGCCGATACTGAATCAGTTGCGCACCTGGGTGCATCAGTTTTGTCCGGAAGTGACCGAAACGGTGAAATGGAGTTTTCCTCATTTTGAATACAAAGGCCGTATTCTGTGCAGTATGGCAGCATTTAGCAAGCATTGTGCGTTTGGGTTCTGGCTGGAATCGGTGATGAAGGATCCGCATGGAATTATGGAACACAGTCAGGCGAAATCATCCATGGGAAATCTTGGAAGAATTTCGTCTTTGGATGATTTGCCTTCTGAAATCCAGATTCGGGATCTGATTCTGGAAGCCATGATGCTGATTGATGCGGGTGTTAAACCTGAAAAGAAAAAAACGGGCCCGGTGAAGGAACTGGAAACACCAGCCGATCTGATGGAGCAACTCCAATCTGTGCCGGTTGCTCTTGAATTTTATCAGGAACTGCCGCCCGGACAAAAGAAAGAGTATATTTTATGGGTGACCGAAGCGAAAACTGAGGCCACAAGGTCTAAGCGAATTGAAACAACAGTGTTGTGGTGCAGTGAACGGAAACGACGGTTGTGGAAATACGAGTCCTGCTAATGGACAACGGAGATCCAGCTGGAGAACCGTTTATTTTTAAAGTTCAAGCCATAATAATAGATCCCTTCAATGTCCTTTTCGGGGCTCCAGACAAAGTCACGATTCCGCGAGAAAAAGATTCGCTTACCCCAACGGTTGTAGATTTCAACGAAATCAAACTGGTTGGCGCAATTTTCAACCGGGGCAATTTTAGCCAGGGAAAATTCGTCGTTCATCCCATCTCCGTTTGGAGTGATCAGATTAGGCAGGATGCCCATACTGTCGGGTTCGTATTTGAGAGTCACATTGTAGCGGAGGCTATCGATGTATTCAAACCCACAAAACCGACTGACGGCCATAAAAGTGACCGGATAGGTGCCGGATTTGCCTCCACAGGCAGCGGTGAAATAGAAGTTGTCAGAATACTCCGTGGTTCCTACGCCACCCCGGAATATAAAATCGGGCTGATCTTTCAACGAGCCGGAAGCACTGAGTTGCACCGTCCGGCTGTCGTTTACTTTGCCGGTCAGCAGGAAACGGGTAGAGGTGCGTTCATCCAGAAAAATATCAGTTGCGCCTGTATAGCTGCTGGTTAGGGTGACATCCAATAATTTCGGAATCACCCGGATGTAAATGAAAAACGTATCGAACTGTATGTCTCCGCATACGTTGGATTCGACAATCGACTGAAGCCGGAGTGGCAATTGGTCAGGTGTGGTACAGATTTCCGTCCATTTGAAGGTCGCATTCACCACTCCCCGTCCTGACCCGGAAGGGAGAGTCAGACCGTTGCCTGTAACCGGATTCCCATTTACATCGACAAGGGTTGACCGTATCGTTAATACGCCATTCTGATTCTGAATGGCCTCCAGAGGAAGCGAAATGGATCCGGTCTGAACTACTTCAATTGTATCTGGCTGAGGTGTTGTCGTGGAAATATTGGGAGGATTTCCAGGAATCGGAGTCACAACCAGAAACAGGTACAAGCTGTCTTTTTTCGGAAGGCTGCATCCATTGTCCGTCGCAACAAACAACACTTTCCAGGGGTCTTGTGGTGTGGCAACCGAACAACCGGGTATACAAAACGTAGCGGTGACGGAATCACTTGCACTGCCGATGACCAGGTTTTTTATGGTCGAGAGAGAGGCCGGCGAATTATTCGAAATCCGGATCAGCTCATAACTGAGGGGTTCGTTTCGTTGTTTGTCAACAAGTTTGATTTCCCTGCAACTACCCTGAGGACCACCTGTAAAATACAATGTGTCGTCATCTGCCAGTAAACTTCCTGCATCGCTGCGGATCACAATTTCAGGTTGAGAATTTGCCGGGCAATCAATCACCGTAATCTGCATTTCCCGTCTGATTTCACCTATTTTTTTACCATTCCGGAACTCTTCGCATTTCACTGAAAATACGTAAAGTCCGGTTTGGGTGGCGGTACAGGTAAGCAATCCGGTTTTGGGATTTACCT
>ENA-UOWO01003090-UOWO01003090.1-activated-sludge-metagenome-genome-assembly--contig:-NODE-3090-length-19702-cov-6.565837_pt1 | contig 19702 bp, 15 predicted proteins | sample MGYA00238148_ERZ761564 | MGnify/ENA primary metagenome ERZ761564 (study PRJEB28885, sample SAMN05720194) | activated sludge metagenome | isolation source: Anaerobic digester | place: USA... | reverse complement strand
TCCGCCGCCGAACTGCACGGCGCCCTGATCGGTCTGGACTTCCCCAGCGTCGGCGCGACCGAGAACATCCTGATGGCCGCCGTGCTGGCCCGGGGGACCACGGTGATCGACAACGCCGCCCGGGAGCCGGAGATCATCGACCTGGCCCGCCTGCTGCAGCAGATGGGGGCCCAGATCGAGGGCGCCGGGACCGCGACGATCACCATCGACGGGGTCGACCGGCTGCACCCGACGAGTCACCGCACCGTTGGTGACCGGGTGGTGGGCGGGACCTGGGCGTACGCCGCCGCGATCACCCAGGGCTCGGTCCGGGTCGAGGGGGTCGACCCGGCGTTCCTGACCGCACCGTTGGAACGGTTGAGCAGCGCCGGTGCCCAGATCGAAACCGAGCCGGACGCCGTCCGGGTCACCATGGCCCAGCGGGCCAAGGCGGTCGACTTCATCACCATGCCCTACCCCGGTTTCCCGACCGATCTGCAACCGATGGCGCTGGCCCTGGCCGCGGTCGCCGACGGACATTCGTTGATCACCGAGAACGTCTTCGAGGCCCGATTCCGCTTCGTCGACGAGCTGATCCGGATGGGCGCCGACGCCCGGACCGACGGCCACCATGCCTCGCTGCGGGGGCGCGAGCAGCTTTCCAGCGCCCCGGTCTGGGCGACCGACATCCGCGCCGGTGCCGGCCTCGTGCTGGCCGGGCTGGCCGCGGACGGAGTCACCGAGGTGCACGAGGTGTTCCACATCGACCGGGGCTACCCGCATTTCGTCGAGGACATGACCGCGCTGGGTGGCCGGATCCAACGAGTCGATTCCGCCGACGAGTCCTGATCGGATCGATCGGGTCGCGTTCGTCGATGGTGGCCTCGCCCGCTCGGCCAACTGCTCGATGGTGGCCTCGCCCGCTCGGCCAACTAAGGTGTCCGGGTGCGTCTGGTCGTGGCTCGGTGTTCAGTGGATTACGTCGGCCGGTTGACGGCCCATCTGGACCCGGCGGTCCGGTTGCTGATGGTCAAGGCCGACGGGTCGGTGCTGGTGCATGCCGACGGCGGGTCCTACAAACCCCTGAACTGGATGTCCCCGCCGTGCCGGCTGGTCGAATCCGACGAACGCTGGACCGTCGAGAACAAGGCCGGCGAACGGTTGGTCATCACCCTGGACGAGGTGCTTCACGATTCCACGCACGACCTGGGGGCCGATCCCGGCTTGGTCAAGGACGGCGTCGAGGCGCACCTGCAGGCGCTGTTGGCCGAGCACGTGGGCACGCTGGGGGACGGCTGGACCCTGGTCCGGCGCGAGTTCCCGACGCCCATCGGTCCGGTCGATCTGATGTGCCGGGACGGCGGCCCGGAGATCGTCCTGGACGCGCCCGGCGACGGTCCCGGCGAGTTGCGGGCCGACGGCGCGGTGGTGGTCGCCCCGGCGCCGGTCCGGTCCGGTTACGTGGCCGTCGAGGTCAAGCGACGGGCGACCATCGATGCCGTCGAGCAGCTCACCCGCTACCTGGACTACCTCAACCGAGATCCGCTGCTGGCGCCGGTCTCCGGGGTGTTGGCCGCGCAGAGCATCGCCCCGCAGGCCCGCACACTGGCGCAGACCCGGGGCATCCGGTGTGTGGTGCTGGACTACGAGTCGCTGCGCGGCATCGAGGTCGACGGCACCCTGTTCTGAGCGCGGCGGATTGCCGTGGGCGCCGGGGCTGATGTCCCTGTTCGCGGTCGGCGGACGGGCGGCGGCCAGAACCTCCGCCGCGCTGCACTAGCCTGGGGTGCGACCCGCCCGGTGACCGGGCGGCGTGATCGAGCACGGTGACAGGACGATGGAGGTCTGGCGTGGACGTCAAGATCGGTGTGACGGACACCGGGCGTGAGCTGGTGGTCAGTTCGGCATCCGAACCCGCCGAGATCGAAGCGCTGGTCGCCGAATCGCTCAAGGACCCCAGTGGGACGCTCGTGCTGGTGGACGAGAAGGGCCGCCGGGTGATCGTGCCGTCCTCGCGGATCGGCTATGTGGAGATCGCCCCGGCCGACAGCCGCCGGGTGGGGTTCAGCTACTCGCCCTGAGTCGAGAACGATTGGCCCGGTTCGGCCCCCGCCGCCTCGTGCTGGCGGGGGAACCGGGAAATGCCGCGCCACATCAGCGTGGAAAGCAGTTCGATGGCCTCGGCCCGGGACACGTGCGGCGACTGCTGGATCCAGTAGCGGGCACTGACCTGGGACAGGCCCACCATGCCCGAGGCCAGCAGTCGCGCCCGTTCCACGTCGACGCCGGTGTCGGTGGTGATCGTCTCGGTGATCGCCGAGATGCATTTGTCCCAAGCGTGTTCGACGATGTACTCGACCTCGGGCTGGCCCCGCAGGTCTGATTCGAAGATCAGCCGGTAGGCCTCGCCGTTGTCGGCGACGAAGTTGAAATAGGCAGCCACCGCATTGTCGACCCGCACATGGTTGTCGGTCGAGGCCCGCAGCGCTTCGCGCACCAGTCGCACCATCTCGTCGGCCGACTCGCCCAGCAGGGCCAGGTACAGCTCGAGCTTGGACGGAAAGTGCTGGTACAGCACGGGCTTGCTGACCCCGGCCTGGACGGCGATGTCGTCCATTGCGGCCGCGTGATACCCCTGGGCGACGAACACGGCCTTGGCCGCGGCCAGCAGCTGGGTCCGACGGGCGGACTTGCTCAGCCGCGGCGTCACCCGCGTCGCGTCGGTCATCGAAGCCCAGCGTCCCTTCTCGTTCGCCCGCGCTCACCCTACGCGGCCGCCGGCGACGCTCCGGACCTCAGCGGCCCGGCCGCTCCGGACCTCAGCGGCCCGGCCGCAGTGGTACCGCGTCGTAGTCGCCGACGACCACCGCGGCCACCGCGTCCAGGCTCGGTCCCGACAGGTAATTGCCCTGCTGATGATTCAGTTGCAGGTCGAGCATCTCGTTGGCCGCTGCCGAGGTCAGCAGTCCGAACGGTCCGCCCAGCTGTACCGAAACGTCCGGGGCGTTCGAGGTCAGGTCCATCACCCGGGCCCCGAAGTCGGCGTCGGCCGGGTCGGGTCCGAACGGGGTGGGTTGGAAGGGATTGAGACCGAGCCCGTTGAGCAGCTCGGCGGCACCATCGGTGATGCCCTTGGTGATGGGGTCGTTGTCCAGCGAACCCACCCACACGTGGTCCGGGGTCATCCCCGGATAGTCGTCCGCCGTCTCGACCTCGACGCTGGCCCCGGGTGAGCCCAGCATGACCAGGTCGTCGAACCCCGCGCGGCGCGCGGCCGCGGCCGACACCGTGGTCGACCCCATGGAAAAGCCGATGCCGATGAACCGGGCGTCCGGCGGCGCCCATTGCCGGAAGGTGTCCAGATCCTGCACCAGTTGGCCGCCGCCCGCCCGGGCGGCCATGTCGTTCACCGTGGTCGCCAGGTCGGCCACGGTCGCTCCGGGGGTCATCGGCGAGCCGCCCAGCGCGGCCAGTGGCACGTCGTAGCCGTACCAGGCGACCACCGCGGTCCGGCTGGACCCCTCGAGCTGCTGCGCGCGGTCGCGCAGTGCGACGGCGTCGTCGATGCCCTCGATCATCGAGGTCGGCGAGCTGCCCACCCCCGGGGCCAGCGCGGCCACGTTGTCGGCGGTGGTGATGTCGCCGATGCTGATCGCCGCCCGGCCCTGGCTGGACGAGCTGGCCGACTCGTAGACCAGCAGCTGGGCGTTCCCGCCGGCCGTCCGGGCCTGATCCAGGGCGGCCTGGACGCCACGGGCGGCGATGAGCACGCTGATGTCGCTGGACCGGAGGTCGACGGCGAGTCGGTCCAGGTTGTCCTGGTCGACGGGCGCGCGGGCGGGTTCACGGGGCGGGGACGCACCGGGAAACGCCGCCGGCATGATGGCCCGCAGGGTGTCCACCGGCGCCGACGGGTCCTCCCGCAGGGCCGCGGTCAATGCTTCCAGCGCCGCGTCGTTGCGCCGGCCGAGCTGCTGGACGGTCTGGGCCAGGCCGCCGATGGTCGCCGCGACGGTCGGCAGGCAGCCGGTGGTGGTCGCCCAGGTGAGCAGGTCCTCGCTCGGTGGCCAACCGGTGCCCACGATGCGGTCCTCGGCCCGGTCCAGCTCGGCCGACGCCGAGATCCTGGTCGATTCCAGCGTGCCGATCGTGTCCAGAGCGACGTCGAGCTGACGGCCGATCACCTCGTGGGCCTCCCGTGCGGCCTGCCGATGAAGGTCCACCGATGCCCGCGGGACCGGGCTGGACCAGGCCTGGGCCACCGCCGACACCGCCCGGCCGAGCCGATCGGCGCCGGTCGACAGCGATTGCCCGGCGGCGGCGCTGAGCTCGTGCCAGGCCCGCAGCCCCCGCACGTCGACCTCGGCCAACTCGTCGACCAGCGCGACCGGGTCCGCATGCCCCAGGCGCCGGGCCGTGTCGGCGATGGCCAGGCGGGCCAACGACCCGCCGGAGCCCGTCATCGCAGGGCGCCGATCGTCGAGTCGACGATGTCGAAGAAGGTGGCCGCGGTGGTCATCGCTCCGGCAATGGTGTGCGTGCGTTCGGCCAGGCCGAGCGTGGCGTCCTGGCCGCGGGCCAGCTGGCGCGCCGCCGCGGCGACCGCGGCCTGCGCGGCCGCCGAGGCCCCCAGGCTCCCGTCGGTCAACGGCGACGCCGGGCGCTGCGCGGTGCCGCCGCCGGCGAACGCGGCGGCCGCCTGGTCCACGATGGTCGCCGCCGCGCGGATCGATTCGCTGTCCACGGCCAGCGTGGGTCCTGTCATGGCCGGTCCCTCCCGGATGGGGTCGTCAGGGGATGTCATCGCTGATGTCATTGGGGGTGTCGTCGGGCGTGTTCGGTGGTGGGGCAGTGGGTGTGGCAAAGGGGTGGTGCCGGTGTCGAACGGGTGATCCCGGCCATGGCCGGTGAATCGGTCGACCAGGCCAGCGTGATCGGTTGGCCGCACCCGTGGCGCGGATTCGGGCCGGATGTGGACGGAATTCGGACATGTGGACAAGTCCGGGAGGCGGACGAGGGGTGAAGCCGGGGTGAGCCTGCGACCGGATCACCGGCCGGGCCACACGAGCGCGGTACTCGGATCGGAGCACCATGAGGTCATGACCTCGACGCCGTCCTGGCACGTGGCCGGGCCGCCGGCGCGCGATGACCTGGCGGAATGGACCACCGCGACCCTGGACCAGGGCGAGCTGGGGCCGATCCCCCCGCTCGCGCAGCCGGCCCCGGCCGGCCGCACCCACCTGATCCTGGGCGGGGGCGTGCACGTCCGCCGGCAGCCGGGTCCGGCCGGGGCCCCGCCGGTCTGGTACGTCCACGGGCTGGGTGGATCGTCCACCGACTGGACCAGGTTGTCCGCCGTGCTGGCCTCGCGGGCCACCGGGTACAGCCTGGACCTGCCGGGTAGCGGCCGCTCGGATCCGCCACCGGGCGGCCGGTACTCACCTCAGGTGGACGCACGGGTCGTGGCCGCGACCATCGAGCGCGTCGGCGATGGCCCGGTTCACCTGGTCGGCAACTCCTACGGGGGTGTCGTGGTGACCGAGGTGGCCGCCGGGTGGCCGCACCTGGTGCGCACCCTGACCGTGCTGGCGCCGGCGGTACCGGACCTGCGTCTCACCGGCGATCGTGGGGCCGATCCTCGGCTCGGGATGTTGCTGATGCCCGGCACGGCCGGATTGGCCTACCAACGGCTGGGGTCGATCGCACCGACGGCGCGAGCTCGCGGCATGGGTGAGCTGTGCTTCGGCCGGCCCGAGGTGGTCACCGAGCAGGACTACGCATTGGCCGCCCGGGAGCACGCCTGGCGGGCCCGGCTGCCGTGGGTGTACGAGTCGATGATCGGTAATCTGCGCGGCCTGATGAGCTCCTACCTGCGAACCGGCCAGCGCTCGTTCGCGGCGGTGGCCGGGCGGATTACGGTGCCCACGCTGGTGGTGTGGGGTACCCGGGACCGGCTGGTGGACGTGCGACTGTCCCGGCGGGCGGCGGCCGCCTATCCCGATGCGCAACTCCTGGTGATCGCCGGCTGCGGACATGTGCCGCAAATGGAGGAACCCGAGACCACCGCCCGGGCGATGCTGGCCCACTGGGCTCGGACCGTGACCAGATCCGACTTCGCCCCGACCGAGCCGGATCTCGCGGGCGCGCCATCGCGGTCCGTCCCGGCCGCTGTGGGAACCTCATCATCGTGACCTGGGAATCCGGCGGTCCTCGCCGGCCCGATACCGGCGACGGCGACGGGCCACCGGATAGCAGCTCCGGTCGGTTCGGCTCGCGCCCGTACGAATCGCGGCCGTACGACTCGCGCAGCTACGACGCGCGTCCCGACGACCGCGCGTGGCGGCCGTCCACGCCGCGATCCTCCACTCCGCGATCCTCTGCGCCGCGATCGTCCGCGCCGCGATCGTCCACGTCTGCGTCGTCGGCGTCGAGCTCGACTTCCCCCGCATCCTCGTCGCTGTCGTCCTCGTCGCTCTGGGACGAGCAGGATTCGCCCTGGATCCACGCCGAGGCGCCCCGACGCCGGGGCTCCGGCACCGGCTCGTCGCGGCGAGACCCGGCCGCGGCACGACGGGACGGCACCACGGCACGCCGGGACGCCCCGGCCGGGAAGTCCGGAGCCGACCCGACCGGATCCGGCAGTACCCGCTCGTCGGGCGCTCGACCCGGGTCCCGGGCCGGGCGATCGGCCAGTGGGGGTGACCCGGCTCGGTCCCCGCGTTCGACCACGGCCGGGGCGAACGATCCCGAGCGGGGGAGCGCCGCCCGAGCGGGGGCGAGCCGGCCCGCCTCGCGGTCGCGCCGGCGGACCGATCCGCCCGCCCGGTCGGGGGCCTACGGCGAGCGATTCAGCCGGCGCAATCGATGGCGCCTGGTGTCGATCAGCGTGCTGGCGGTGCTGACCCTGCTCGTGCTGGTGCAGACCGCCGGCCAGTCCAACACTCCGACCACCGCCGCGGCGGTGCAGCCCTCGACCGGCCCGGTCTCGACCGGCGGGCTCAGCAGCGGCTCCGGATCGGGATCGGGATCGGTGACGAGCTCGGTGGCCACCCCCAGTGCCAGTGTCGAATCCAGTCCGGCCTCCCCGGCGGCGGTGGCCGACCCGAACAACCGGGACGCCGACGGGCACGTGGCGGGCTCGATCGCCGCTGCCGCACTGCCGGCCGGCGCCGATTTCGCGACCACCGGCAACGGCACCTGGCACACGGTCCCGGGGACCAGCCCGACCGTGGGCACCGGCTCGCGGGCGCTGACCTACACCGTCGAGGTGGAGGACGGGCTGCCCGCGGACATGGACCAGCAGTTCGCCCAGGTGGTCGATGCCACCCTGGCCGACCCCCGGTCCTGGATCGGTGGCGGCCAGGTGAGCTTCACCCGGATCGACAGCGGCGATCCCGACATCCGCATCTCGCTGACCAGCCAGCAGAGCATCCGCGATCCCGGCCGATGCGGCTGGGACATCCCGCTGGAGGCGTCCTGCTTCAACGGCTGGATGGACCGGGTGATGATCAACGACGCGCGGTGGGTTCGCGGCGCGATGTCCTACAACGGGGACATCAATTCCTACCGGGCGTACGCGATCAACCACGAAGTCGGTCACGCCCTGGGCAACCGCCATCAGCCGTGCCCGGCCAACGGTGCTCCGGCGCCGATCATGATGCAGCAGTCCTGGAGCACCTCGAACAACGATCTGGCGGTGCTGGATCCGCAGACGATCCCGCCCGACGGCAGTGTCTGCGCACCGAACCCCTACCCGTTCCCGGATGCGACCGCAGTCCCACCGGCTCAGGCACCCTCGCCGGCCGGCTGAGCCGGTCCGCCGGGGTGGCTGAATCGATCGCCTCCCGGTTCTGGGAAGATCTGCCGGCCGTTCGCGGTTGCTTCGAAGGCAGAACTGTGGTCCTTGCGCAAGGAGAAGAACGTGACATTGCCACCGCTGGTGGAGCCGGCCGAGTCGCTGACCAAGGCCGAGGTGGAACGCTATTCGCGCCACCTGATCATCCCGGACGTCGGCATGATCGGTCAGAAGCGACTGAAGAACGCCAAGGTGCTCGTGGTCGGAGCCGGTGGGTTGGGTTCGCCCGCGCTGCTGTACCTGGCCGCGGCCGGCGTCGGCACGCTGGGCATTCTGGACTTCGACACCGTCGATGAGTCGAACCTGCAGCGGCAGGTGATCCACGGCCAGTCCGACATCGGCAAGTCCAAGGCGCTGTCGGCGGCCGAGTCGATCGCCGAGGTCAATCCGTACGTGACGGTCAATCTGCACACCGAGCGGCTGGACTCCGGCAACGCGTTGGAGATCTTCGCCCCGTACGACCTGATCCTGGACGGGACCGACAACTTCGCCACCCGGTATCTGGTCAACGACGCTTGCGTGCTGCTGGGCAAGCCCTACGTGTGGGGTTCGATCTTCCGTTTCGAAGGCCAGGTCAGCGTGTTCTGGGCCGAGTACGGCCCGCAGTACCGCGACCTGTACCCCGAGCCGCCGCCGCCCGGCATGGTGCCCTCGTGCGCCGAGGGCGGCGTGCTCGGCGTCCTCTGCGCGTCGATCGGCTCGGTCATGGTCACCGAGGCGATCAAACTGATCACCGGCATCGGCGAGTCGCTGCTCGGCCGGCTGATGGTCTATGACGCGTTGGAGATGACCTACCGAACCGTACGCATCCGCCGCGACCCGGCCGGCGAGCCGATCACCGGGCTCATCGACTACGACGCCTTCTGCGGGACCCTGTCCGATGAGGCGGCCGAGGCCGCGATCAGCCACACCATCTCGGCTCGCGACCTGAAGGCCAAGATGGACGCGGGCGATGATTTCGTGCTGATCGACGTGCGCGAGCAGAACGAGTACGAGATCGTCTCCATCCCCGGCTCGGTGCTCATCCCCAAGGGGGACATCATCTCCGGCGAGGCCCTGTCCTCGTTGCCGATGGACCGGCCGCTGGTGCTGCACTGCAAGTCCGGAGCGCGATCGGCCGAGGCGTTGGCCGTGCTGCACAAGGCGGGCTTCGGGGATGCGGTGCACGTCGGTGGTGGGGTCCTGGCCTGGATCAAGCAGGTGGATCCGAGTCTGCCCACGTACTGATCGACCGACGGTTGATCCTTCGGCGGGGGACACCCTGGCGGGCCCCACCGGCGCGCGGTCCGGCACCCGGCGTGGTGCGCCCGGTACGGTCTGCTGGTGACCGCGCACCCGGATGAGCGGCCCGCCAGCGGTGCCACCTCCGTCGGGGACCACCTGCTGGACGCCGTGCTGCCTGCCGTATCCGGACGACCCCCGGAACACGTGCTGACCGCGTTCAGCACCAACCCGGCCGAGCTGGAGCCGCTGCCGGGCGGTCGGGGCCGGACCTGGCGGGCCGGCAACGCGGTCTTCCGCCCGGTCGAGGACCCGGCCGAGGCCAGCTGGCTGGCGTCGGTGTTCGAGCAGCGACCGGTGCCCGGCGTCCGGATCGCCCGTCCGGTGCGGTCGACCGACGGGCGCTGGGTGGTGTCCGGATGGACGGCCCACCGGTTCGTCTCCGGCGCGCCCGCGCCCCGGTTCGAGGAGGCCCGACGGGCCGGTCAGGCGTTGCACGAGGCCGTCGCCGACGTGCCCGAACCGCGATTTCTCAAGCAGCGCACGGACCTGCACAGCTGGGCCGACCGCCTGGCCTGGGGTGAGGTGCTCGACACCGAGGGCCGTCTGGGCCACGGGCACGGGGCCACCACCTACCGGGAACTGGCCGCCCTGCGCCGCCCGGTCGACGCCCCGAACCAGCTCGTGCACGGCGATCTGCACGGTCATGTGCTCTTCGCCGGGAACGCGATGCCCGCGGTGATCGACGTGGCTCCGTATTGGCGGCCGGCCGGCTGGGCCATCGGCGTGCTGGCCATCGATGCCATCGCTGCCGGTGGTGCGCCGATCGAGTTGCTCGCCGACTGGTCGGACGGCCCGGACTGGCCGCAATTGGTCCGCCGCGCCGCGCTGTTCCGACTGGCGATCAGCCTGGCGCACCCCCGGACGTCGCCGACCGACCTGATCGCCATCCTGTCCACGGCCGAGCGGCTGGACCAGTTCCTGCGCTGAACCACTGCCGCTCACTTAGCCGGTCCACGCGACCGCGCCGTCTCCGCCGTCCCGCCGGCCCGGGTGCGGCCGGCCGGTGCCGTGGCGCAGTTGATTGGGCCGGATGCCGAAGGCGTCGGGACCGTCCCATTCACTCATCGGCACGAGCATGCCGTCCAGGATCTCCGGCGGCAGTCCGGCCGACAGCGCCGTGAGCAGCAGGGGCGCGAACGTGTTGCCGGGTTCGGCCAGCAGGCACCGATCGAGGCTGACCTGGGCCAGGGCACCGTCACCCTGCCGGTAGGCCAGCGTGGCCAGCACCGCACAGATGCCGGCGGCCAGGTCGTCGGGGGTCCAGGCGGCACACGCGATCAGCATCGCCAGCCAGGTCTGATCCCGTTCGAGCAGGGCCCGGATCAGGACACCGTCCCGGATCGGCGTCTGCAGGCAGGCGACCGCCAGTTCGGCGGCCAGCTCGGCATCCACCGCCCCGGTCTCGCCCACCTGCGCCAACGCCCAGTCGATCACCCGGTGCAGCCGTTCCGGCAGGGGCGGGACGTCCTCGTCTCCGGCGAACGCCGGCCCGTCCGGGTTCCGGTCGGGGGGCTCGGGCAAGGGTCGGGTCCGTCCCCGCGTCACGGTGGAGATGGCCCGTTCGACCTCGCGACGCCGGCGGCCCCGGGGGCCGGCGATCGAGGCCCGCAGCTGGTCCCGGTCGGTGAGCACCACCCGACCCTCGAGCACGCTGGCGGCGGCCAGATCCCGGACCGTGGGGTCGTCCGGACCGGGCACCGGCAGGCTGTCCACCAGCCGTAAGGGACCGGGCACCGGGGTCGGCCAGGCGCGCCCGCCGTGCACGACCAGCACGGTCAACACCGTGATGCCGGCCCGTCGTAGCTCGGTCTGCAGGTCGTCGACGATGGCCGGCCGATACCGCCGCCGCGGATAACACAGGATCGCGACCTGGTCGGCGTGGGTCAGCGCGGTCCCGGTCAGGAAGCGGACCAGCCCGGGGTCCCGTCCGCGGGGCAGGTCCACCCGGGCCACCGGCCCCAGGGTGCTGCGCTCACCGGTGAAACACATCATCGTCAGGCTGTCGGTGGGGTGGAAGCCCAGCACGCTGGGCACGGCGGCGATCAGCCCGCGGGGGCCGTCGAGTCGGATGCGGGCCGGGCCGCAGAGGTCGTCCATGCGGCCACGGTGGCCCGTCGGGTGGGCCGAATCCACCGGCCGGCGCCGGTTGTGGATGCAAATCGGACATGGGGACTACTCACCGGACCACCGGTAGCGACGCAGATCCACCCGGCCGTCGGTGGACAGCACACCCTCCGCGCGCAGGCGGGCCAGTTGCTCGTCGGCCAGGTGGGGGGCCGGGGTGCCGTTGCTGCGCAGCACCCGGTGCCACGGGGTGCCCTCGTCGGCGAGGTTGGCCAGCACGAATCCGGCGAGCCGGGGGGATCGGCTCCCGGCGCGGGCGGCGACGTCGCCGTAGGTCAGGACCCGACCGGCCGGCACCGCGGCCACCACGTCGAGCATCCGCTGAGCCAGCTCCATGTCCATCCCGCCAGTGTGGCCGGACGGTCCGCCGGGGGCGGCGTGGCACCCAGTCATGTCGGAGGGCGGTCATGTCGGAGAGCGGTCATGTCGGAGCGGGGCACTGTCGGTGCCTCGTGGTGGGATCGAGTCATGACCCCCAGCCAGCTGCTCGCCCCGGCCCCGGACCCCGCCGGGCCCGCGAGCCTGCGCCTGCGGCGGCCGGGCCTGCCCGGTCCGGTGTCGCCGACCCCCGAGCAACGAGCCGTCATCGACCACGCGGGCCGCCGGCTGCGGGTCCTGGCCGGCCCGGGTACCGGCAAGACGGCGACGTTGGTCGAGGCGGTGGCTGAGCGCATCATGGTCCGCGGCGTGCCGCCCGAGCAGATCCTGGTGCTGACCTTCTCCCGTCGGGCCGCCGCCGAGCTGACCTCCCGGATCACCCAGCGGCTGTCGGTGACCACCCGGGAACCGATGGTGCGGACGTTGCACGGCTACGCGTTCGCCGTGCTGCGCCGCCAGGCGGCCCGATCGGGTGAGTCCATTCCCCGCCTGCTCGCCGCGGGGGAGTCCGACCACGTGGTGCGCGAACTGCTGGCCGGCCACCTGGACGGCGAGGGCGGCGGGTGGCCCGAGGCGCTGCGGCCGGCGCTGGGCTCGCCCACCTTCGCGGCCGAATTGCGCGAGCTGCTGCTGCGCACGGCCGAACGGGGGATCGGCCCGAGCCGGCTGGCCGAGTGGGGACGCCGGCGCCGGCGCCCCGAATGGCAGGCGGCGGCTCGGTTCGCCCGCGAGTACCAGGACGTGGCCGACCTTCGGCAGGGCACCGCCGGCCTCGGGCCGGCGCTGGACCAGGCCGAATTGACCCGGGCGGCGTTGGCCCTGCTGGCCGACGACGCGGTGCTGGCCCACGAGCAGGGCCTGGTCCGGCGGCTGTTCGTCGACGAGTACCAGGACGTCGATCCGGCTCAGGCCCGGTTGATCGACCGGCTGTCCTCCGGGGCCGACGAGTTGGTCGTCGTCGGCGACCCGGACCAGTCCATCTACGCCTTTCGCGGGTCGCAGCCCGGCGCGATGAGGCGGATCACGGTCGAGAAGACGGTGTCGCTGGACGTCTCGCACCGGCTACCGCCCGCGGTGCTCACCGCCACCCGGCGGGTCGCGGCCGCGCTGCCCGGCGGCTGGCCGCACCGCGACCTGACATCGGTCGGCGAACCCCGCCCGGCCGAGGTGGTCGTGCGGACCTTCTCGACCGCGGCGAGCGAGGCTGCCTTCCTGGCCGACGAGCTGCGTCGGGCGCACCTGCGGGGTGGGCTGGCCTGGTCCCGGATGGCCGTGCTGGTGCGCTCGCCGGCGGCCGATCTGCCGGTGATCCGGCGGGCCCTGGCGGTGGCCGGCGTGCCCTGCGCGACCGGGCTGGTCGATCCCGGGTCGGACGATCCGGTCGTCCGGTCGATATTGCGGCTGCTGGACTGCGCGCTGGAACCGGCACGGCTGACCGGCGAGCGAGCGATCGATCTGATGACCGCCCCCGGGTTCGGCATGGACACCGACGCGGTGCGCCGGCTGCGTCGGCGGCTGCGGGTCGCTCATCCCGCCAACTCCGGACCGACCGCCGACCTGGTGGCGGCCGCGCTGCTGGGCGCGCCGCTGCCCGAGGATCTGCCGGAGGACCTGAGTGCGCCGGTCATCGCCGCGCGCACCCTGCTGGAATCGGTGCGCTCGGTGGCCGAGGACCCCGACCCGCGGGTTCCGCTGTGGCGGGCCTGGCAGGGGCTGGGACTGGCCGATGCGCTGCTGGCCGCCAGCCTGCGCGGGGGCCGAGCCGGGTTCCGCGCCGACCGCAGCCTCGATGCCGTGCTCGGGCTGTTCGACGCGGCCGGCGAGCTGGTCGCCCGGCTGCCCTACGCCGGGGTTCGCGCATTCCTGGCCGAGGTGACCGACCGCCGGATCGGTCTCGATCCCGCCGGTGCGCGTGGGCCCGGGGGCCCCGGTGGACACGGCGTCGCCTTGCTGTCCGCGCACTCCGCCAAGGGCCTGGAGTGGGACATGGTGTGCCTGGCCGGGGTCAGCGAGGGGCGCTGGCCCGTCCTGCGCCGGCGGCAGAGCCTGCTCGGCCTGGACGAGCTGCTGGACGCCGAGGACGGTGTTGCTTCCGGCAACATCGACGGGCACGGGGGCGGCGATGCGCTGAACGAGGAGCGCCGGCTGTTCTACGTGGCCGCAACCCGCACCCGCGGACGTCTGGTCGCCACCTCGGTGGCCGATCAGGACACGGTGCCCAGCCGCTTCCTGACCGAGTTGGCCGGCCCGGCGGAGCTGCCGCACGGGTGGCCGGAGCAGCCCGACGGGTCGCGGCGCCGCCGCCTACAGCTGACCGACCTGGTCGCCGACCTGCGGCGCGCGGTCACCGACCCCACCACCCCGGAGCCCACCGCCACGGCGGCGGCCCGGCAGCTGGCCCGGCTGGCCGCGGCCGGGGTCGACGGTGCGCATCCGCGGGACTGGTTCGGGCTGGCCGGTTTGTCCACGTCCGCGGCGCCGGTGGCCGACGGAGCGCCGGTCACGCTGTCGCCATCGACGGTGGAAGCGCTGACCCGGTGCCCGTTGCGGGCCGTGCTGGAACGTCGGGGCGCCCGCTCGGGCACCAGCCAGCAGCAGATCGAGGGCATCGTGATGCACGCGCTGGTCGACGGGTTGGCCCGGGGGGTGCCGCGGGCCGACCTGGTCGCGGAGATGGAGCGGTTCCTGGCCGGCCGCACGAACCTGCCGCCGTGGTTGATCGCCCGGACGCGGCGAGCCCTGGAGCTGATGCTGACCGCGGCGCAGACCTGGATGGCCGAGCTGCCGGCCGATCGCCGGCCGGTCGCCACCGAGGCGCAGCTGTCGACCTGGCTGCCGCGGTCGGACGAGGTCGGCCGGGGGCGACCGGTGAAGGTGAACGGCCGGGCCGACCGGATCGACCAGGCGCCGGACGGCAGCATGATCATCGTCGACTTCAAGACGGGGGCCAGTGTGCCGAGCCGGGCCGCCGTCGAGCAGAACGCCCAGCTGGCGGTGTACCAGTTGGCCCTGCGGCTCGGGGCCGGGGCCGACCTGGCCATCCCGGAGGGCGCCGCCGATCGCGACGCGGCCGACTCCGCCGCGGCCGATGATCCCAACCGCGCGGGCCGCGATTCGGTGGCCGGCGGCGCCGAACTGGTCTACCTGCGGTCGGGCACGCCTGCGGTCCGGCAGCAGCCGCCGCTGACCGAGCAGGATGCCCAGATCTGGGTCCACGAGCTGCGCCAGGCCGCCGAGCTGCTGGCCGCGCCGACCAGCGTGGCCCTGGAGAACCGTTCGTGCGAGCGGTGTCCGGTGCGGTCGAGTTGCCCGCTGCAGCCCTCCGGCCGGCAGGTGACCCGATGATCAGCGCGATCGACCTGGCTCGCGAGCTCGGCCTGCCCGCGCCGACGGCCGAACAGGCCGTGGTGATCGAGGCGCCGCTGGAGCCGGGGCTGGTGGTCGCCGGCGCCGGGTCGGGCAAGACCGAGACGATGGCCGCCCGGGTGGTCTACCTGATCGCGACCGGACAGGTGCGCCCCGAGCAGGTGCTGGGACTCACCTTCACCCGCAAGGCCGCGGCCGCACTGGCCCAACGCATCCGCCAGCGACTGGCCCTGCTCACCACCCTGCGCCCGCGGACCGGGAGCGGCCGGTCACCGGCCGATCTGCCCGCCGGCGACCCGGACGTCAGCACCTACCACGCCTTCGGCGGGCGGCTGATCGCCGACTTCGGGCCGTTGGCCGGCATCGAACCGGCAGCCCGGGTCCTGACGCCGACCGGCGCCTGGCAGTTGGCCCGGCGGGTGGTGGGGCGCTGGGACGGTGACCTGCTCACCGACCTGGGTCCCGATCAGGTCACCGAGCGGCTGCTGGCGATCTCCTCCGCGCTGGCCGATCACCTGACCGACGTCGACCTGCTCTCCGACGAGTTGGCCACCGTGCTGGACCGGTTGCGCTCGGCGCCCCCGGGTCCCCGACAGCGGGCCGCCCTGCACAGCGGGTTGGCCGGGCCGGTGAAGCGGCTGCAGGATCGCCAGTGGATCCTGCCGTTGGTCGCGGCCTACGTCCGGGCCAAGCGTGACCGCGGGGTGGTCGACTTCGCCGACCAGATGCAGATCGCCGCCACCCTGGTCCGGGAGCACCCACGCATCGGCGAGGCGATGCGTGAGCGCTACCGGGTGGTGCTGCTGGACGAGTACCAGGACACCGGCCACGCGCAGCGCGTCATCCTGCGGTCGCTGTTCGGCGACCGGGACGGCGCGGGCCGGGCCGGCGGTCATGGTCAGGCGCGGTGGGGTCACCCGGTGACCGCGGTCGGCGACCCGGTGCAGTCGATCTACTCCTGGCGCGGCGCGTCGGCCTCCAACTTGCCGCGGTTCGTCACCGACTTCCCGCTCGCTTCGGGCCGCCCGTCGAGCATCCGCTCGCTGCTGACCAGCTTCCGCAACCCGGGTGCGGTGCTGGCCCTGGCCAATGAGGTGTCGCGGCCGGTCCGGCAGGGGGGTCGGGCGGTCGAGGTCGGCGAGTTGCGGCCGACCCCGGCCGCGGACCCGGGGCGGGTGCGGTACGGCCTGTTCGGCACCGCGGAGCAGGAGAACGCCTGGCTGGCCGAGGCGATCGCCGGCTACTGGCGTGACGCGCTGGACGAGGGCGGGGCCGGGGCGACGCCGCCGACCACCGCCGTGCTGGTGCGGCGGCGCAGCGACATGGCCGACACCGCCGACGCCCTGCGCGCCGCCGGTCTGCCGGTCGAGGTGGTCGGTCTGGGTGGCCTGCTCGACGAGCCCGAGGTGGCCGACCTGGTGGCGACATTGCGGGTGCTGGTCGATCCGACCGCCGGCCCGGCGGCGATGCGGCTGTTGACCGGCGCGCGCTGGCAGTTGGGGGCGGCCGACCTGGAGGCGCTGGCCGCGCGGGCCCGGGAACTGGCCGGCCCCGCCCGGCCTGCCGACGGGCACGGTGCCGGCGGACCGGCGGATCCCACCGCGGCGGTGCGTTCGGCAGTGGCCGCGGCCTTGCCGGTCGAGGACATCGACACCTGGTCGCTGGTCGACGCCGCCGGCGACCTGGGACCGGCCCAGGCCTACTCGGCCGCCGGTCATCGCCGGCTGGTCCGGTTCGCCGCGCACCTGGCCCGGTTGCGCGCCCGGCTGAACCAGCCCCTGCCGGACCTGATCGCTGACCTGGAACGGGCGTGCCACCTGGACGTGGAGTCCCTCGTCGCCGGCACGGGTCGGGCCCATCTGGACGCGTTCGCGGCCGTGGTCGCCGAGGTCGCGGCCACCGGAGCCGGGCCGGCCGACTTGCTGGAGTATCTGGATGCGGCCGCCGAGCGGGAGGACGGCCTGACACCGGGCGAGGTACCGCAGCCCTCCGGCCGGGTCCAGGTGCTGACCGTGCATGCTGCCAAGGGGCTGGAGTGGGAGATCGTCGCGGTGCCGCACCTGACCGAAGGGGTCTTTCCGATCACCCGGGGCAGCACCTGGCTGGGCGATCCGGCGCAGCTGCCGCCGCAGCTCCGCGGAGACCGGGACGATCTGCCGCAGCTGGCCTGGCCGGCCGACGGCACCCAGAAGGATCTGGCCGATGCCCTGGCCGCCCATGCCGCCGAGTTCGGTGAGCTCAGGCTGACCGAGGAGCGGCGGCTGCTCTACGTCGCGCTCACCCGGGCGGAACGAACGCTGCTCTTCTCCGGGCATCACTGGGGCACGGGCCTGGCCAAACCGGCCGGACCCAGCCCGTTCCTCGAAGAATGCGCCGCGTTGGCCCGGCCGTTCGCCGAGCCGGACGAGTGGGCGCCGCCTCCGGCCACCGACGAGGGCCAGCAGTTGCTGCCGCGGACCGCGGTGTGGCCCATCGACCCGCTCGGCCCGCGGCGGCCGCACGTTCAGGTCGGGGCCGATCGGGTGCTGCAGGCACTGGCCGACCTGGCCGCAGCGGAGCCGGAGCCCGTCGAGGACCGGCCGGGCACTGCGGATGAGGTGGACCCTGGTGATCCGTTCGGCTGGGCGGCGGACGTGACGACGCTGCTGGCCGAACGATCCGACCGGGGGCGAGAAGTGCACGAGGTGGAACTGCCGGGGACGATCACCGTGACCTCGCTGGTGGAGCTGGCCGACGACCCGGCCGAACTGGCTCGGCGGTTGACCCGCCCGGTCCCCACCGAGTCCTCCGGTCGGCTCAGCCGCGGCACCGACTTCCACGCCTGGCTCGAGCACCGGTTCCGCGGCGAGGCGCTGTTGGAGCTGTCCGACCTGCCGGGCGCGGGTGACGCCTGGGTCGGCGCGGACCCGGAGATCGAGGATCTCAAGCGCCGGTTCCTGGCCTCGCCGTGGGCCGACCGGGTGCCGATCGACGTCGAGGTGCCGTTCGCCAGCCGGATCGCCGGGTTGGGGGTGCGGGGACGGGTGGACGCGATCTTCGCCGACGCCGACGGCGGGATCACCGTGGTCGATTGGAAGACCGGCCATTCGCCGCTGCGCGAGGACGCGGCCGCCGTGCAGCTGGCCTGCTACCGGCTGGCCATCGCCCAGCTGCACGGGTTGCCGCTGGCCCGGGTCAGGGCCGCTTTCCACTACGTGCGCTCCGGGGTGACCCAGTCCCCGGCGAACCTGCTCGACGCGGACGGTATCGAGGCGCTCATCGCCCGCAACACCCTTGACCCGGTGCCGCCGCGATGACCGGGACAGCGCACCCGGCGGTGGTCCTGCGGGGACGGCCGCTGCCCGCCGACCGCGCGGCCGTCATGGCCATCGTGAACCGCACCCCCGACTCGTTCTTCGACGCCGGCGCCACCTTCGGGGAGACCGCCGCGATGGAGGCGGTGCGCCGCGCCGTCGACGAGGGCGCCGACCTGGTGGACATCGGCGGGGTGAAGGCCGGTGTCGGGCCCGAGGTCACCGAGTCGGACGAGATCGATCGGGTGGTCCCGTTCGTCGCCCGGGTGCGGGAGCGCTTTCCGGAGTTGCCGATCAGCGTGGACACCTGGCGGGCCGGGGTCGCGGTGGCCGCCTGCGAGGCCGGGGCGGACCTGATCAACGACACCTGGGCCGGCGCCGATCCGGACCTGGCCCACGTCGCGGCGCGCTTCGGGGCGGGCATCGTCTGCTCGCACACCGGGGGTGCGGCTCCCCGGACCAATCCCTATCGGGTGAGCTATCCGGACGTGGTCGCCGCGGTCATCGAGCAGACCACCACGGCGGCCCGGCGAATGGTCGAGCTGGGGGTGCCGCGGGCCGGTGTCCTCATCGACCCGACGCACGACTTCGGCAAGAACACCTGGCACAGCCTGGAGCTGGTGCACCGCACCGGAGAGCTGGTGGCCACCGGCTGGCCGGTGCTGATGGCCCTGTCCAACAAGGACTTCGTCGGCGAGACCCTGGACCTGCCGGTCGACCAACGGCTCGAAGGCACCCTGGCGGCCACCGCGATCGCCGTGTGGCAGGGCGCCGCGGTCGTCCGCGCCCACCAGGTGCGGGCCACCCGCCGGGTGGTCGAGATGGCCGCCGCCGTGGCCGGCACCCGGGCGCCGCTGGCCCCACGCCGTGGCCTGGTCTGATGGCCGCCCCCCGGCTCCGGTTCCGGACGCCGGTTCGGGCCACTGTCGGTGCCTCGTGGCACGATCGTTTGGTGAGCGAGCGTCAGCGGATGAACCATCGGCACCCTCGGCAGGTGGCGTCGTGACGACGGTCCTGCAATACCTGGTGATCGCGGCGGTGATCGGCGGCATCGTGTTCGCCCTGACCGTGTTCCTGTTCGGCCGGGGGGAGCAGATGGCGGCGTTGCCTCCGCACACCTCGCCGACCGAACTGCCCGACCAGGGCATGACCGGACAGGACGTGCGCAGCGTCCGGTTCGCCATGGCCCTGCGCGGCTACCGGATGAGCGACGTGGACTGGGCGCTGGAGCGGATGGCCACCGAGATCGACAGCCTGCGCGCGCAGCTGGACCAGCGCAGCCCGGTCCCGGTGGGTAGTGGGCTCCAGGACCGGCCGGACGAACCGGCCGGCCCCGGTACCGCGGGGGATGCGGCGCCGCACGCGGCCGGGGAAACCTCATGACCACGACGATCCGGGCCAGCGTTGAATTGCCGGGGATCGC
>ENA-UOWO01003089-UOWO01003089.1-activated-sludge-metagenome-genome-assembly--contig:-NODE-3089-length-19704-cov-5.508626_pt1 | contig 19704 bp, 14 predicted proteins | sample MGYA00238148_ERZ761564 | MGnify/ENA primary metagenome ERZ761564 (study PRJEB28885, sample SAMN05720194) | activated sludge metagenome | isolation source: Anaerobic digester | place: USA... | reverse complement strand
AATATCGCTAAAATCAATATTGGTATTTTTAATAGTTTTAGCAACACTAACACCAATACAACCGGAACCTGAAAAAATATCTAAAACTTTTGTGTTTTTATAATCTTTAAAATGAGTTTTGATTATTGGTAATACTTTTTCAATTCAATATTCAGTTTCAACTCTGGGTATTAATGGTTTTTTTGATAGATCAATTTTACAATTTAAAAAATTAACATAACCGATAATATAATCTCGCGGATAATTTTTAGAAAGTAAAAAAATATCATCAATAAATGGTTTGGTGTTTTTATTGTTAATCTTATTTTGATATTTATCTTTTAAAACATATTCTCAATCGCTCAACATGATTAAAGATTTAAGGTAACGCCAATGGGACAATGATCAGATCCCATTTGATTTGGTAGAATAAAAGCGCTTTCTAATTTTGACATTAAATTTTTTGAAATAAAGCAATAATCAATTCTTCAACCCAAGTTTCTAGCTCTGGCATTAGCAAAATAGGGTCATCAAGTATAGTTATTTTCTTCTTTATTGAAATATCTAAAAGTATCAATAAAATTTAATTTTAATAAATTATCAATCTGGATTCTTTCATCAATTGTGAACATAATACTGTTTTGGTTTTCTTTAGGTCTAGCTAAATCAATTTCTTTATGAGCAATATTAAAATCTCCAATTAAAATTATATTTTTATTTTTTTGTTCTGCTAAATATTGGTTTATTAAATAATCATAAAATTTTAATTTATAATCCAGATTTTCTTTTTTCTGGCCACCATTAATAATATAAAAATTTATTAATATATAATCTTTAAATTCTAATAACAAAAATCGCCCTTCATCGTCAAATTGTTTAAAACCAATTTTGGTTTCAACTTTTAAAGGCTTTTGATTGGTTAAAATGCCAACACCACTATACCCTTTTCTATTACCACAATTTGAATAAAATTGATAACCTGGTTGATTATGTAATAAGTCAGGAATATCTGGTTCTTGAGATTTCAATTCTTGAAAACAATAAAAATCAGCTTTTTCTTGAAAAAGTTTTTGCAATTCATTTTTATTTACAATGGAGCGAATGCCATTGACATTTCAGGATACAATTTTCATGTTACCACAATCCGAACAATCCGAATAACTCGAATGATCCGAACATAATTAATTTATTCTTTTTAATAAATTTTCGAATAATTTTGCTACTACAACTGGTCCAAGCCCATTGGGAACGGGTGTAAAAAAAGAACATTTATTTTCAAAATCTTTATTTATTTCGCAATCACCACAAATTGTTTCTTGTTTATTACAGCCATAATCAAAAATGATAGAATCTTTTTTAATGAAATCAAATTTTACTAAATTATTAATGCCAACACCAGTAATAATAACATCTGACATTTGGCATAATTGATTGATATTATCATTGGAATTGTGATTGATGTTGATAAATTCATAATGGTGGTTAGTTAGGTATTGTGCTATTGGTTTTCCGATTAATTCTCCTTGCCCAATTAATAAAATGTTTTTAAAATTTAGATTATATTTTTTGATTAAATAATCTAAAGCCGATACGGTTGGTGGCATAATATTTTCTTTGCCTTGATAAAATCTTCCCAAGTTTTTATAGGTCAAACAATCAATATCTAATTTATCCGGAATAGCATTGATTAACATGTTTTTATTTAAATGAACTGGAATGGGCAATTGAATAATAACACCTTTAACAAATTTTTCTTTACAAATTTTACTGATTTCTTTTCGTAATTCTTTACTAGTTTTAGTTTCGTCTAAATAATAAACATTACATTTTATATTTAATTTTTTTGCAAAATTTTTTTTAATTTTAATATATGATGTATTAGCTACATCATTTTTAAAAGTAATAATTTGTAATTTTATTTGTTCTTGATAGTTTTGTCTTTTTGATTGCAACTCTTTAAGAATTTCATCAACTATTTCTTTACCATTAATTTTCATGTTATTTTATCTGATCAACTGATTTATTAAAGTGGCGGTATAGGCCCATTCGTTGTCGTATCAAATTAAAACTTTGACAAGATTATTATCAACCACTTTTGTAAAGGATAAATCAACAATAGCTGGAAAAGATGTTTTGATAATATCACCGGATACCAATGGTTCACTAGAAATGCCTAGGATATTTTTTCATTCTGGTTGTTGAGAAGTAGTAATCAAAATATTATTAATTTCTTCTTTAGTGGTTGGTTTCTTGGAAATAAAAGTGATGTCAGCTAACGATCCACAAATAACTGGAACTCGAATGGCAATACCATCAAATTTATTTTCTAAATCTTTAATTACTTTGGTTACAGTAGTAGCCGCGCCAGTGGTTGAAGGAATAATATTTTGAGCCCCAGCCCTACCCCTTAAAAAATCACCTTTGACTGAAGTGTCAACAATGGTTTGGGTGTTGGTATAAGCATGAATAGTATTTAATATAGCTTTTTCAATACCAATAGTTTTGTTTAAAATTTCAATAACGGGGGCAACGGCATTGGTGGTACATGATCCATTAGAAATGATATTGAAATTATTAAATTCATTGTCATTAATACCAAGCAAAACAGTTTTACCGTCAATACCTTCATTACCTTTGGCGGGCGAAGTGATAATAACTTTTTTACTGCCAGCATTAATATGTTTTTTGGCATCAGTATAATTTTCAAACACACCAGTTGATTCAATCACAGTATCAATTAATAACTCATCTCAAGGTAAATTTAAAGGATCTTTTTCGTTGAAAATATATATAGTTTGATTATTAATAATTAATGTGCCAATTGATTTTGCTTTTTTAAATTGTTTTTGTTCATCGGTTTTTTGAATGGGAAAATTAAATCAACCATAAACAGTGTCGTGTTTTAAAAGATAAATTAAATTATCAAGATTGGCTAAATCATTGATAGCTAGTATTTTAAAATTTGGATTGGAAATCGCTTGGCGTAAAAAACAACGACCAATACGACCGAAACCATTAATTGATATATTCATATGTAAATTTTATCCCGCTTCGCTCCACACTGATGTATATTTCAAAATAGATGGAACTAAGCGATATATTTTGTTAAATTTGTTTATAAAAGTAATTTTTTAATTAATTTCAGTGTGGGGACTCATTTTAAAAAAGTCCAAAAACTTTTTTAAAAATCGATTTATTTAATATAGTTTATATAAAAAAGAAATAAAAATCAATATAATCTTTAAATAAAAGGTATTTTTAAAGTTTTAATAATGATATAAAAATCGAGTCAAATTGAATAATTTTTAATGTAATATAAATCGTATTTTAATTTCTCTTTGGCTTCATCTATAGAGTGAGTATTTTTTTGATTGATTTGAGCTCAACCAGTAAGTCCAGGTGTGACTAAATGACGGATATCATAAAAATTTATATTTTGTTTAAAAATATTGGCCAATTCAATTTCTTCAGGACGAGGACCAACAAAAGATAAATCGCCTTTTAAAATATTAATAAATTGGGGTCATTCATCAATGTAAAGTTTTCTTAAAATATGGCCAACAAAAGTTATGCGTTTATCATTGGGCATGGTTCAAGCTGGACCATTGAAACGAGCATTTGATTCCATGGTGCGGAATTTATATAAAGTGATGGTTTTGCCATTTTTGCCTTGGCGTTTACTTAAATAAAATATTGGGCCTATAGATGTAACTTTGATTAATAAAATGACAATTAGCCATAATGGCAATGTAATAATCAAGAATATTAAGCTAAAAAAGACATCAGTTAAGCGCTTGATAAAATAAATGGGTAAATATTTATTGGGATTAATGGTTTTTAATAATCAATTATAGTCTATGGTTTCAATAGATATTTTTTGAAAAATCGTTTCATAAAAAGTTTCAAAAGTTTGAAAATTAATATTTTTAAAAAGTAAAGGATAAAGCTTTTGGGTGGATATTTTGTTAGACTGAATGACAATAGTTTGAATTTTGTTTTGAATAGCAAATTCTTTAATGTGGTCAATATCAACAGTATCGGGATAAGTAATAATTTTTAATCCAAAAGCATCGTTATTGTTAATAGTATTTTGAATTTGTAAAGATAAATCCGTGGTGGGAATTAATAATATATTAATTTTTTCAAGAATATTTTTCTTTTGTAGTCAAAAATGATTAATATAAATAAACAGACCAGAAATGATTCAAAATAATAATAAATTAGTTTTGGGAGTTATACCAATTGGCATAATATAAAAGTAAAGAACACCAATCAATATCAAAAAGAGTTGAATACGCCCAAGAAAGGCAATAAAATCAATGCTTTTCAATTTAAAACCATAATCATAAAGATTATTAATAAAATACACAAAAATAGTTAATAAGATTAATGGTGTAAAAGCGATAAGATGGTCGCTAATAATAATTTGATCAAGGTTGCCGTAAAATCGAAAAATAATAACTAACAATAAACTCAAATACAACACTATTAAATCTAATGCTGATAATAATAAACCATAATATTTTTTATAAAAATTAATATTCATTGTAACTATTTTGTTAAGTTATTTAATTGATTTTCTAAATCTTTTAAAACTGACTCAGCTAATGAATTATAATTGGTAGCGCGTTGAGATTCATAAACTTTTTTGGCTTGATATAAAGCTTGTCTAGCCAGTGAATAATTTTTAAGGTTAATGTGGGCTTTAGCTAATTCTATATAAAGTTGATAACGGTCTAAATTACTAGGCAAATATTTATTAATAATATCAACGGCTGAAACCGATTCATTATGTTTATTTAGAAGAGTAACAGCTATCATTAATTGGTCAATAGATTCAAAAATTAAATTTTTCTCTTGACTGAGTTTTAATTCTTTTATACCCTCCTTGATATTTTTTTCTTTATCGATTAAATAAACTCCATAAATTCAATGAAACTTTCCACTTTCCGAATATAATTTAACAAATTCAGAAGCTAATTGCTTGCCCAAAACTCAATCTTTTGGATCGCGCGAATTTAATAAAACTTGAATTTCAAAGAAATCTAATTCGGATAAACGCATGCCTATAGATTTGGTAATATCTATTATTTCTAAAGTTCTTTTGACATCAGCCGATGTAATACCAAGGTTCTTATTGGCGCCCTTACTGGCAATATGAGCCAATTGATAAAGATAAAGACGCGTACGATATGGATACCTTTTTGATAATGTTATTTGGGCATTATGAATAATATTATAATAGTCTAATAATTGTTGATTTGTAAAATTTTTTTGATTTACCGTAAAAGTATTAAAGAATCCAAAATACAGAGCATCTTGATGAGGGTTTTTAATTTTGGTGTTTCTCAAAACATTAAGAGCTGTATTCACTTTTCCGCTAGTAACTAATTTTTTTATTTTTAAATGAAAACTATCATAATATCAAGTCAAAATATTAAATTGATAAATATTGATAGCCATAAATACGGCAACTAAAATAATGATTAAATTTGATCAATTTTTGGGAATGTTAATATTAATTTTGTTTTCGTTTTTTAAAACTATTATGAATCCCAATAATACTATGAGAGAAATAAAACCCTCAAAAATATCAAACATAAATAAGTTTTGAATAAAATAAGCAACAATACCAAGAATTAGTGATAAACCAGCATAAAAATCAATATTATCACTTAGCATTAGATCACGAATATTTTTGTAAGCAAAGAAATAAATTCCTAGAAAGAAAATAATCCCAAAAATGCCGGTGGTAGCCATAATTTCAATTGGCATGTTGTGAGCTTTATCAAAACGACTTTGCTCAGGAACAACATTGGTGATTATAGGCTCAAAGTTTTTTTGAAAGCAAATTTCAAAATTATCGAAACCATAACCTAATAATGGTCTTTGTAAAAAACAATTTATACCAATCTTGGTGACAAAAATACGGCTAAGGGATGAACCATCGCTTAGATTAAAAGTTGTTAAACGGTTAACGAGATGATTATTTCTCAATAGAGATGTATTTTTAAATGCAAACATACAAAAAACTATTGAACAAGCAATTAATAGGATAATAATGCCAATTTTTTGAGTGTCAATTTTTAACCAATGATTTAAACTATGATTAGGATTGATAATTAAACTAATTAGTAAAAACAAACCAGTAACACCTATTGATAGAAAAGCTCCACGGGAAACTGTAAAAATTAAACACACAATATACATAATACTTATAAAAATATGGAATCATAATTCTCAATTTTTATAATTAGTTTGGAGTTTGGTAAAAAATAAATAAAGATTGATGTAGAAAAATATGATAATAATAGCGGCAAAATATAAGGGGTTACCAGTAAAACCAGCAAAACGATTAGTTAAAATATTTTGATTTTGGATAATATGATTAACAATATAAATTAAAAATGATAAACTGCCCATTGAAAAGATGATGAGATTCCAATAATTAAGTAGTTTATGTCATAATTCTTTGGTTGAAAGAACACTGGAAATAATTATAAGAAAAATTAAAAAATTGATCAAATTAAAAGTACCCATCATTCTTTCGGCGGTGGATCAGAAACTTTGACTCGGATCAAGGCTAAATTGGCCAGAGATAAAACAAATAATAACAAAAAGCAGAAAAGATAATAAAATACTATTTTTAGATGGTAAATATTTTTTGTCTTTTAATATTAACACAACATAACAAAATAGCATGATAGCCACAATAATTCTAAATATAATAATTTTAGTTGTGACATATGGGAAAATTAGTCCAGTATAATAAATACCCGGTGTGAAAGCGGTTAAAACGGTTAATCAATAAATAATATTATGTAATATTTTTTCCGAAAAATATTTTAGCATATTGAAGGGTTATAAATTATTATGTTCGTAAAACTCTTTGAGGCGATTAATTAATGGATGGTTCTTTAGCTTTTTTAAAGCTTTCATCTCAATTTGTCTTATGCGCTCTCGGGTAACACCAAAAACTTCGCCCACTTCTTCAAGAGTATGAGGAATACCATCTTCTAAGCCAAAACGCATACGCAAAACCTTTTGTTCACGGGGTAATATATCTTTTAAAATTTCGTTTAATTGTTGCATCATTAAATCTTGAGAAGCTGAATCTTCGGGTGAAATGGTGCTCTCGTCTTTTATAATATCTTTATAGGAACTATTGTTGTCTTCATCATCAGAAAAAGGTTGATCTAATGAAAATGTATCTTGATTAATTTTTTTCAAATATCTTACTTCTTCAACAGCCAGTCCTAATTCAGCGGCTAATTCTTCAGCTGAAGGTTCACGATCAAGTATTTGAATTAAATTGCGATTAGCTTTGCGATAGCGAGTTAATACTTCAACAATATGAACGGGAATGCGAATGGTTCTAGAATGATCGGCTATAGCACGAGAAATACCCTGGCGAATTCAACAAGTGGCATAAGTTGAAAATCGATAACCTTTTTGAGGGTCAAATTTTTCAACAGCGCGACGAAGGCCAATATTTCCCTCTTGAATTAAATCTAATAAATCTAATCCACGAGTTTGAGCGGCAAATTTTTTAGCAATATTGACGACTAATCTTAAATTGGCTTCAAGCATTCGTTTTTGAGCCACTGCATCTTTTTTGACCAGTTTTTGATATAATTCTTTTTCTTCTTCGGGAACAATTAATGATATTTTACCTATTTCTTTAAGGTAGGTTTTTATGTTGTTAGGAGCATTATGTCATTCTTCTAAAGAAGTTGACCTAACTAATTCTTCAATACTTAAATCTTTATCTACTTCCAGAACATCTAAGTTTTTAGTAATTGTAACATTGTCGTTCATTAAAACATTAAAAACATGATCTAAACCTTTTATGTTTAGCTCTGGATATGGAATTAAATTTAAAATTTCGCCAAAAGTAACAAAACCTCGAACATCGTTTTTGACTCGCAAAACATTTAATACCTCTTGTATTTCTTCATCGCTATATTTATGAGGTTTTTGATTTAAAACAATGGGTTTATTTTTTTGATTTTTTCTTTTACGCAAAACTTTTTTAACTGGTTTTTTGACTAGTTTTTGGCTTGATTTTTTAGTCACCTTTTTAACAACTTTTTTCTTAGATAGTTTTTTTGTTGTTTTTTTCGGGTTTATTTTTTTAACCATAAATGAATATTTATTTTAATTTATTAAGAATATCGCAAATTGTATTTAATTCATTAATGAGCTCGATTGATCGAATTGAGTCATTTTGGTTTTCAGCGTTTTTTATTTCATTTTGAATATTATTGATTTTATTTTTATAATATTCATGTTTCAATAATTTTATAAAATTATTTATTTCGGCTATAATGATTTCATCACTTTGTTTTAACAAATCATCATATTTGATATTATTAATATATAAATTATCAATAATTTCTTTATTTTGAGGATCAATATTTTGATCATTAATGACTTCGATACCCTTCTCTTTTATTAAAAGCAAAATATCTTGAAATTTAAAATTAAAAAATTCAATATTGTCTAAAATAATATTTTTTAACATTAATGGTTTTTGAATAAAAGTGGACAAAATGACTTCCGATAATGTTTCGGATTTGGTTTTTAATAACGATGAATGGTCACTATCAAAATTGTTTTGTTTGGGTTTTAAATAAATATCTTCGGTTTCTTCGGGGTTAATTTTTTTAAAGGTTTCTTCAATAGCGCTTAAATTTATGTCTAGTATGTCGGCTAGTTTATTTAAATAGTGAGATATTTGAATCAAATCTTTTTCTCATTTTAATTTTGGCAAAAAATAATTTAAAAATTCATTTTTACCAGCAATATTATTGGTATTAAACATATTTAAGCCATGATCAATATAAAAATCCATGACTGGTAGACTTTGGTCGATTTTTTCGGGTAATTTATTAGGTAAAATATTAACAAAATCCGAAATGTCTTTAGCTTCAGTGATATTTAAAATTTTAATTTGAAAGCCAAGAGATAGGGCTAATTTTATATTTCGTTCAGTGGCCATTTTTCCAGCTTCATCATTGTCGTAAGCAAGAATGATTTTATCGCAAATACGTTTAAGTAAAGTTAGTTGATCAATAGTTAAAGCTGTACCTAAACTGGCAACTATATTTTTTATACTATCTAAATAAGCGGATAAAAAATCCATAGTACCTTCTACTATTACAGCTTCGTTTTGTTGAGCGATATATTTTTTGGTAACATTTAAACCATAAAGTATTTTTCCTTTTTCATATACTTTGGTTTGAGGTGAATTGACATATTTGCCAGTTTCGTCAATATTTTTTATGGTTTTAAGAGGCGATGATCCTTCAAAAATTCTGCCAGTGAAAGCTACTGGTTCATTTGAATTATTAAAAATTGGAAACATAATGCGAGATCGAAAACGATCATATAAATTGTTGCCTGATGGTTTACTGGTGTTTTGAATGAATAAACCAGTTTCAAATAAGTCTTTTGAGGTGTAACCTTTATCAATTAAATAATTTAAAGCTTCATTTCAATTATCATTGCTAAAACCAATTTTAAATTCATTAATGATTTCTTCAGTTAAACCGCGTTTAATTAAATAATCTTTAACATTGGAATTTTTATTTAAATTGGTTTTATATAGTTCAATTACATCTGAAAAAATATTATAAATGGTTTTGTTTTGAGAACTTACTTGATTATCAAACCGAGGCAATTTAACACCGGCTTTATCAGCTAAAATTTTTAAAGCGGTAATAAAATCAACATTTTCAATATTCATAACAAATGTAAATATATCGCCAGTTTTTAAACAACCAAAACAATGTCAAATTTGACGTTGAGGAGATACAAAAAAAGACGGTGTTTTTTCATTATGAAAGGGACAGCAAGCTTTGTAATTAGTGCCAGCTTTTTGCAGTTGAATATAATTAGATAAAACATCAACGATGTTTAATTTGGATTTTATTTCTTCTTTGGCGTCAAATTCCATAGTTAATATTTAAAATAAATTTGAATTAAAGAAAAAATTTTGGGTATAAATATAATACCGCCAATAATGCCAGCCCCAATAGAAACGATGGCCACGCCACCAGCAATTAAATCTTTAATATTTCTAACTTTGGCATTAATTTCGGGATGAAATAAATCTAAAAAATGTTCTAAACTAGTATTAAATAATTCTAAAGAAATAACAGCTGTAATTAACATGATTACAGCTATTCATTCACCAAAAGATATTTTAAAATAAAAACCACAAGCGACAACAACAATGCTAATTAAAGTCATTAAAGTCAAATTTTGTTCTTTACCAAAACAAAATCTTATTCCGTCTCAAGCATATTTTCAACTCATGAAAAAAGATTTTAGGAAGCGATACATTAATTGTTGTTTATTTTTTAAGCGGAGAGGGCGAGATTCGAACTCGCGATACCCTTTCGGATATAACAGTTTTCAAGACTGTCTCCTTCAACCACTCAGACACCTCTCCACTTAAAAAATAATTGATTATTGCCTATTTATTTAGAATTTGCTTCAGAGTCTCCTTCAACTCTCCACATTAACTTTGCGCTAGAATCTATAATCTATATTAAAATAATAAATATTTAATGCGATTATTTATTTTAATGTATCAAGTCGATAGTAAAGTTAGTGTGGGGACTATCGCACTCAGACACTACTTTACTTAAAAAATAATTTAGTTAGACTTTATAAATTAAAAATCCCCTTGTCAAATATTATTAAAAGTGGTTGTTTAATAATAAATTATCGCGATAAAACAGTCATTTTATAGCCGCTTTATGTGATTTAAGAGTAAGGTTATTATACTAAATATGTAATCAAAAGTCAATAGGATAATAAATTAAAAATCAAAAATTAAAAATAAAAAAATAACATTAAAACAAAAGTAAAATAATAAAGTAATTTTATGTCTATGTTGTAAATGATAAATAAATATGTTAAATTATTAATATATTGGAGAGATCGCATAGTGGTCGAGTATGAAGCTTGTTACCAATTTGTTTATTAAAAATAAATACAAATTGCAATCCCTTTTATAGCGGAAAGGTGCAGGAGTGGTTTAACTGGCAGTCCTGGAAAGACTGTGTATCGAAAGGTACCGCGAGTTCGAATCTCGCCCTTTCCGCCATAGAGATGGGAGAAAGCGTGTATACCGAAAGGTATCGAGGGTTCGAATCCCTCTCTCCGCAAATTAGCAAAATCAGGGTTTTGAAGGCTTTTGTCCTCAAAATCCAGATTGGGTAATTTAACCTATGCTTAAAAAATGTTGTTATATAGCTAACAATTATTTTTAAAATTTAATTTTTTATATTAATAATTACCAACCACCCATCGTGCAATTATCATCTACAACTTGTTGAAGGCCCTTATCATTGCCAAAAGTTTGGTCAATGGTGTCTCAATTCATAGTTCCCTTAGGGAATAAACAATTAAGATTAACAGTGCCGTTGATTTTTCTTTGAAAATGACATTTATCATTTTCAATGCCCAAAATAATTATTTCAATAGCTGTTCCATCGGTACCAATTAATTTTCCACTAACTGGCAAACAATTATTCATACGATCCATAAAACAGGATGGATTTTCCATGGTGCCACAATCTAGCATTTCATTAGATGGGATTTGAGTGGTTGTGGTGGTAGTGATATCTCCCTTCTTGTTATTAAACAAAAAGAAACCAATAACAACAACCAAAACTATTACAATAATATATATAATAATATTTTTCATGATTTTAAAATTAATATTTTTTAAAATATTCGACCTTTATTAAAAATATCCTAAAACTAGGATATTTTTTTATTTATATCAATTTGAGTTAAAGCTAAAATGCGTTCTTGAATGGGGGGATGAGTTAACCAAATTTTATTAAATCAAGTTGTTTTTTGCTTAGCTGGATCAGCAATATATAAATTTCGTGTATAATCGTTGATTTTAGCCATTGGCTTTGGATAATTGGATATTTTTTGTAGAGCTGATATTAAACCATCTGGATAGCGGGTTAGTAAAGCGGCCGAAGAGTCAGCCATGAATTCCCTTTTACGAGAAATGGCTAGTTGAATTAAAGTTGCAATAATTGGTGAAAAAATAGCTACACCAATGAAAGCCAACAACATAATGGTTCCGCCGATACCCGATCGATCATCATCTTTTGATCGGTTACTACCAAAATTACCAACTCGCAGGACTATATTTGATAATCAAGTGATAGCAGTTGCTAATATAACAACTAAACTGGCTATTAAAATATCATAATTTTTTATGTGGGATAGTTCATGGGCAATAACCGATTCCAGCTCGGTTTTGTTTAAAACTTGAAGAAGACCGGATGTAACACAAATAATTGAATGTTTAGGATTTCGGCCAGTAGCAAAAGCATTGGGAGATTCATCATTAATAATATAAATTTTTGGCATTGGCAGTCCGCTGGTAATACAAAGATTTTCTACTAAATGATATAAAGCTTGATTGTCATCATGTTTTATTAATTTGGCATTTGACATGGACAAAATAATTTTGTCGGAAAATCAATAACTGACGATTGATGACCCTAAAGCATAAATTAAAGCTAAATAGATATAGGCTTCGTTTTTTGTGTAATAATAAATACAATAACCGAAAACACCAAAGACAATTATAAAAATTGCCATTAATAAATAGGTCTTAATGATATTGTTGTAAACATTATTGTATAAATTCATAAGGCCAAATATTAAATATTAAAATTTAACGGTTACATTTTTGGCTTCTTCCGCTGAAATTTCTAACAATAGTCTTCGTTGATAGTTAAACAATTTAGCAAAAATATTGGTAGGAATAGATTCGATTAAAATATTATAATCTTTAGCAACGTTGTTATAAAAACGACGAGAAGCTTGAATTTTGTTTTCGGTATCGACTAATTCAGTTTGCAGGGCTAAAAAGTTTTGATTGGCTTTTAATTCTGGATAATTTTCAAAAGAAACTAAAATATTGGAAATATTTTTTGATATTTCTTGATTAATTTTATCGCTCTCTTTAAAATCAGAAGTGGCTAAGGCTTGAGAACGGAGTTGGGTAATTTTTTCTAATACTTCTTTTTCATGGCTCACGTAACCTTTAACAGTCTCGACTAAATTAGGTATTAAATCAAAACGACGTTTTAATTGAACATTAATATCGGCGCTGGCTTCATCAACATGATTTTTGGCGCGAATTAATTTATTGTAAATACCAACGACAATTATTACTAGGCCGATTAAAATGAAATATATATACATGTTTATATATTTAACTTTGTTCTTTAAAAATTAAAATAATAATTTTTTGAAGAAAAAGAATATTTATTAAATGTTAACATTTCCATTTTATTTTTAAAAATGGGGAAAATTATTTATTAAGAATTTTTTCTTCGTTATCGACCCAATTTTTATAACGTTTTTTTATTTCGGATTGGTCTTTTTGAATGGCTTCATGGCGTTTGAGCATTTCTTTAGTTATTTTAGTTTTAGCCTGTTTAGAATAATAATTAAAAATAGCTTCAAACAAGGCATCGGTTGATAAGAGCGAACAATGAATTTTGGCTGGGGGTAAACCATTTAATTTTTTTATGACATTTTGCTTACCAATTTTCAGAGCTTCTTTAATGGTTTTACCTTTAGCTAAAGTGGTAATAATTGAAGAAGTAGCAATGGCAGCTACACAACCAAAGGTTTCAAATTTTATATCAGAAATTATCTCCTCGTTTTTTTGATTCTTTTTTATTTTAATATAAATAGCCATGACGTCGCCACAAACAATATTGCCGGCTTTGCCAATGCCATCAGGATTTTTAATTTTACCATAATTTTCGGGATGTTGAAAAATTTCTAAAACTTTTTTTGAATATGACATAACAATAATAGTTAATATTTAAAATTTAATAAAAAATAAATTGTAAAATTATTTAAAAGGCGAAATATTGCGTAGTTTGGTAATAATATCGGGTAAAACTTTTAATAAATAGTTCACATCTTCGTTGGTAGTAAAACGACCAATTGACAAACGAATGGTGCTGTGAGCTTGTTCAGGTTTAAGCCCTAAAGCTAACAAAACATGACTAGGCGATAAGGATAAACTAGCACAAGCTGAAGCCGAAGAAGCACAAATATTATTATTATCTAGTAAATAAACTAAAGCTTCCCCTTCAATAAAATCAAAACGAATGCTAATAATGTTTGGTATTTGAGTGATTGAAGAACCATTAAGATAACAATTGGCCAATTTTGATTGTAAAGTTTTTACAATCTTGGCTTTGAGTTTTGCAGCTTTTTGGCTATCTTGTTTTTGACGCTTGATAGCAATTTCGGCAGCTTTGTAAAAGCCAAAAATAGCTGGTAAATTTACTGTGCTGGAACGAAAGCCAAATTCTTGACCACCACCATGTATCAAAGGTGTGATTTTGGTACCCTTTTTAATATAGAGTAAGCCGGCACCTTTGGGTCCATAAATTTTATGCGAGCTTAGAGTCAATAAGTCGCAACCGATTTTATTTATGTTAACATCGATCTTACCAAAACTTTGAGATGCATCGGTGTGAAAGTAAAGAGGGGTTTCAATATTTCTTTTTTTACGATATTCTTTAATACTACTAATAATTTTACCAATTTTTTCAATTGGTTCAATAACACCAATTTCATTGTTTACATGCATAATTGAAATCAGAACGGTTGAATCTTTAATTAGAGATGTTAATTCGTCTAAATTGACAATGCCGTTTCTGTCAACTGATACGTAATCAACTTTATAACCAGATTTTTCCAATCAATGACTACTATTTAAAACACAAGGATGTTCAATGTTGGAAACAATAACTCGTCCGTCTACATTTCGATAAGCATTGGCAATGCCCTTTAAAACAAAATTATTGGATTCACTGGCACTACTAGTAAAAATAATTTCACTAGCGTTAACTTTTAATAATTTTGCAAAACTTTCTCGAGTTTTTTCTAATAAATCTTTTGATTCTTGACCCAAACTATGAATGGACATAGTATTGGCGTAATATTTTTCAAAAACCGTAAACATTGATTTAAAAACTAATGGATCAATAGGGGTTGAGGCGGCATAATCAAAATAAATTGACTTTTTAGTTTTGAAATCGTTTTGGTTTTTCATTATCATAAAGATTAATCGTTTTTAAAATGACGAAAACCAGTACCAGCCGGTATCAAGCGACTGATAATAATATTGGCTTTTAAGCTTTCTAATTTATCAATTCTAGCTTCGATAGATGATTTAACCAAAATTTGTGAAGTTTCTTGGAACGAGGCAGCCGATAAGAAGCTATCGGAATTAAGAGCAACTCTGGTAATACCTCTTAAAATTGAAACGGCTTTGGCTGGAATTTTATTACTTTTAATGAGTTTGAAATTGGTTTCAATGAAACGACGAATAGTTGTGATTTCGCCAGTGATGAATTCGGAATCACCACTATTTACAATTAATAATTGTGAAAACATTTTCTTAATAATAATTTCAAAATGTTTTTCATGAATTTCACTACCAGCTAATTGATAAACTCGGCCACATTCTTTTTTAATATAGTCTTGAGTGGCTTTAATGCCAGCTAATTTAAATAATTTTTTAAGATTAGCTGTGCCAGAAGTTAAAATTTGGCCAACTGATATTTTATCTCCCTTGCTAACTAAGATATTTTTTCCAACCGGGATAAGATAAGTAAAAGATTCGCCGGATTGTAAAACTTGCTGAACTTTATTTTTACGATTTCCCTTTTTGTAACCAGGATTTTTTATCTTGTCATCAATAATAATCTTTAATTGAATTTCTTCGTTGGGATTAAAAACAACATCATGGACTCGACCGGAAACTTCAGAAATAAGAGCTTCGTTTTTAGGATTACGACATTCTATTAATAATTCGATATATGGAAGACCAGTAGTAGTAATATCGGCTGTACCAGCTACACCACCACTATGAAAACTTTTAAGAGTAAGCTGAGTACCGGGTTCACCAATAGATTGAGCAGCAATAATACCAACGGCTTCGCCTTTATTAATTAATTTTCAATTGGCTAAATCAGCACCATAACATTTTTGACAAATTCCAGAAACATTTAAGCAAGAAAGTGGAGAAAAAACATTAACAGTATTGATTTTGTCATCTTTTTCTATTTGATCGGCTAGAGATCTAGTTAATAATGTATTCTTTTTTATTTTGCTACCATCATTTAAGACAATATCTTTGGCTAAAACTCGGCCAGCAATTCTTTTGGCAAAAGGTTGAACTAATTCTTCGTTAACCAAACGATTAATTTCTGTGCCCTTTTCATCACCACAATCATCATTAAGAACAACTACATCCTGACTAACATCAACTAGACGACGAGTTAAATAACCAGCACTAGAAGTACGAAGGGCTGTATCGACTAAACCTTTACGAGCACCAGGCGTAACATTAAAATAATCAAGCGGTGAATAACCAGATTTATAAGAAGATAAAATTGGAGCTTCAATAATTTCACCGGAAGCATTATAAATTAAACCCTTGATACCTAACATTTGGTTGGCTAAATCTCAAGAACCACGAGCTTTGGAATTAATACAAATGCTTACTGGACTTTCAGCTTTAAAATTAGCTTGAACGGCTTGACTAATTTCTTTTTTAATATCTTCTCATAACTCTAAGAGTTTTTGTTTCTTTTCTAAATCACTTAATAAACCTTCATCGTATTGTTCATAAATTAATTGATTTTTGGCTAAACCTTTTTCAAGAATTTGGAATTTTTCTTTAGGTTCAATTAAATCGTGTAACCCTCAAGAGATTCCGGAAAAACCAGAATATTTAAAACCAATATCTTTTATGCTGTCTAAAACATTGGTAGAAATTTCAAAACCATAATCATAAATTAATTTATTTACAATTTGACGCATTTCGAAATCATTGATAGCGACATTTTGATATGGAAAATCAATTGGTAAAATATTATTAAAAATAATTCTGCCAACAGTAGTTTCGCTGGATTGGTTGTTTTTTAATATTTTTACAAAAATTTTGGCTTGCAAATCAATCTTTTTATTTTCAAAAGCTAGTAAGGCTTCGGTATCACTTGAAAACTTTTTGTTTTCACCAAGTTTATTATCAAACATGGCAGTTAATCAATAACAACCTAAAATGACGTCTTTGGTTGGACGCATAGAAATTTCACCGTTGGTTGGTACTAATAAATTTTTAGTAGCACTCATGCGATCAGCACATTCTTGTTGAGCTTCTTTGGATAACGGTAAATGAACTGACATTTGATCACCATCAAAATCAGCATTAAAAGGAGTACAAACCAATGGATGAATTTTAATAGCTAAACCTTCAGTTAAAACTGGTTGAAAAGCTTGAATACTTAAACGATGAAGAGTTGGAGCACGATTTAACAAAACTTGTTTATTTTGGATAACTTCATCTAAAATGGCTCAAACTTCATCAGTTTTATCATCAATTAAACGATTGGCAGTAGCAGTGCTATAAGCGATTTCTTTGGCTAAAAGTTGATGAATAATAAATGGTCTAAACAATTCTAAAGCAATATTTTTAGGCAAACCACATTCACTCATTTTGAGTTGAGGGCCAACCACAATAACTGAACGGCCGGAATAGTCAACTCTTTTACCAAGTAAATTTTGTCGAAAACGACCTTGTTTTCCTTTTAAAACATCGGCTAAAGATCGATAAGGTCTCTTTTGAGATTTTTGAATAGCTTTGGTTTTTCGTAAATTACTATCGAACAAAGAATCAACAGCTTCTTGCAACATTCTTTTTTCGTTTTTAACAATAACTAATGGTGCGCCAGAATCAATTAATTTTTTTAAACGATTGTTACGAGTAATAATACGACGATAAAGATCGTTTAAATCGGACGAAGCATAGCGACCACCATCTAATGGTACCATAGGACGTAAATCAGGTGGAAGAATTGGTAAATTTTTTACAAAAATTCATTCGGGTTTTACGCCAGATTTTATAAAAGCTTTAATAACCTTTAAACGTTTTAAGTTTCGAGGAAGTTGAGAAGCATTACCTTTTTTATTTTTTTCTTCAATATCTTTTTGTTCCTTTTTTAAATCAATTTTTTCCAAGAATTTTAAAATTGGTTCGGATCCGGTATCGGCTTCGAAAACATCGCTATATTTTTTGATTAATGAAAAATAATCTTTTTCATTTAAAATTTGTCTAACCCTTAATAATTTAAGTTCAAGTAATGATTGTTTATAATTTTGAACAATCTCGGATTTTTCATCAACGGTAGCATTTTTTAATTTAGCTTTGTAAGCTAGCTCAATTTGTCTTTGGAATTCATCTTTCTTGTCTTGATCAACTTTAGTAATAACAAAAGCATTGTAATAAACGATTTGCTCAAGGCCTGAACTTGGCATATCGAGTAATAATTCTAAGACATAAGGAGGAGTTTTTAAATATCAAATATGACAAATAGGAATGCATAAATTAATATGTCCCATTCAATTGCGTCGAACATCGGATCGAGTGATAGTTACACCACAACGATCACAAATAATGTCTTTGTAGCGAATACCGCGATATTTACCGCAAGAACATTTATAATCTTTGACTGGACCAAAAATTGATTCGCAAAAAAGACCACCCTTTTCTGGTTTTTGAGTGCGATAATTAATGGTTTCTGGCTCTAATACTTCACCACGAGATCAATTGATGATATCATCGGGCGAAGCCAATTTTATTTGTACATAATCAATATCGTTGGATGTGTTATGTAAATTATCATGTAAAAATTCAGGCATGATTTTTATTTTAGTACCCTTAAATTAAGGGCGATAATTTATTAAGAAAAATGAATTTATTGAGTTTCGGTTTCTTCACGCTTAATCATTTTGGTTTCAATATTAAGGCAGAGAGATTTTAATTCATTGACAATAACATTAAAGGCGGCTGGCACAGTTGGATTTTTGATATCTTCGCCCTTGATGATTGAGCTATAGGCCTCGCGACGACTAATAATATCATCGGATTTGATAGTTAACATTTCTTGTAAAGCTTTGGATGCACCATAAGCCTCAAGAGCTCAAACTTCCATTTCTCCAAATCTCTGGCCACCAAAATGAGCACGACCTTTTAATGGTTGTTGAGTAACTAAAGCATAAGGTCCAACCGATCGAGCATGAATTTTATCTTTAACCATGTGGACAAGTTTCATGACGTAGAGTTTTCCAACTGTAACTTTTTGAGTGAATTTTTCACCAGTGCGACCATCAAATAAATCAAATTTACCTTCGGGCGGTAGATCGGCTTTTTTAAATTCATCCACAATTTCACCTTCGGTAGCATTGTCAAATGAAGGCACAACGGCTTGGTAATTTAATTTTTCGGCGGCAAGTCCTAAAGAGGCCTCAAAAATTTGACCCAAATTCATACGATTAGGTAATGATAAAGCGTTAATAATTATATCAACGGGTGTGCCATCTTCTAAAAATGGCATATCTTCTTCGGGAGCAATGTAACTAATAATACCCTTATTACCATGACGACCAGCTAATTTATCGCCAACAGTAATTTTTCTTAATTCCGCAACTTCAACAAAAACTTTTTTGATTACGCCCACTCCCAATTGGTCACCACTTTTTCTGGATAAGATGCGGTTACGGATAATTCTACCTTCACGACCGTGAGGTAATGTTAAAGATGTGTTTTTAACATCTTTGGCTTCTTCACCAAAAATAGCTTGCATTAAT
>ENA-UOWO01003084-UOWO01003084.1-activated-sludge-metagenome-genome-assembly--contig:-NODE-3084-length-19741-cov-5.868739_pt1 | contig 19741 bp, 16 predicted proteins | sample MGYA00238148_ERZ761564 | MGnify/ENA primary metagenome ERZ761564 (study PRJEB28885, sample SAMN05720194) | activated sludge metagenome | isolation source: Anaerobic digester | place: USA... | reverse complement strand
AGCTCAGTTCTGGAATATTCAAATGCCGATCTACTATGCTATGGAATGTCGGAAAAAGCAATTGTACAAATTGCTGACAGATTAAACGATTCGGGACAGATTTATAATTGTTACGATATAAAACAAATTGCATATCTAAGTGACTGTAATGATAAAAGTGGAAATGATCTAAAGCTGTTCTCATATAAGGAACTGCAAAAAGATAAACTAAAATATGGGAAGAATTTTGTAAAGATTGAACAGGAATCAAATTACAATTCAAACCGTAGAATAATTCAAGATCTACAAAATAAAAGACTGATTGTTAATCCTGTTTTTCCTATAACTTCCGAAAAAGAAATTGACAGCATCTACGATTTGGAATACACAAGATTACCTCATCCAAGATATAAGGATAAAGAGTCTATTCCTGCTTATGAAATGATAAAGCATTCCGTAAATATTCATCGTGGATGTTTTGGTGGTTGTAGTTTCTGTACAATTTCAGCTCATCAGGGCAAATTCATAAGCAGTCGTTCCGAAAGATCAATTTTAACTGAGCTAAAAAAAATAAGTCAAATGCCTGACTTTAAAGGACATATAACTGATATTGGCGGTCCTTCGGCAAATATGTATAAAATGAAAGGTTTCGACATTAGTATTTGTGATAAATGTAAAAAACCTTCCTGTATATTTCCGGTTATCTGTAATAATTTGGATACTTCACATCATAATCTGACTGAACTATATAAAAAAGCTGCGGAAATTCAGGGTATCAAAAAAATTAGTATCGGCAGTGGAATCAGATATGATATTGTTTTACACGAAACTAAAAATGATTTAACAAATCGTCATAACAGAGAATATCTTGAATTATTAATATCAAAATTTGTTTCGGGACGGTTGAAGGTTGCTCCGGAACATTGCTCTCCAAAAGTTCTAAAATTGATGCGTAAAACATCTTTTAACCAATTCAAGAAACTGAAATCAGTATTTGAAAAGATTAATGAAAAATACAATCTAAATCAGCAATTAATACCATATTTTATCTCCGGGCATCCGGGTTGTAACGAAATTGACATGGCTGAACTGGCAGTAGAAACCAAAGATTTAGGTTTTAAGCTGGAACAGGTACAAGCCTTCACTCCTACTCCGATGACTCTAGCAACAGTAATGTATTTTACAGGAATTGACCCATATACAAATGAGAAATTATATGTTGCTAAAAGCCGTCAAGAATGTGACAAACAATTAAGGTATTTTTTTTGGTACAAACCCGAAATAAAAAAAGATTTATTACAATCATTAATGGGAGCAGGAAGAAAAGATTTAGCAGATAAAATTTTCGGAAAGAGAAAATGAACAAATATTTTAAAATAGCATTATCATGTTTTTGTATATATGTTTTGATTTCCTGCTCAAGCATTAGATTTCCAGAAAATGAGTATAATATCTTTACCGGCAAATCGGAATGGACTGCTACAGAAAAACAATGCTGCTACATAGCTATTTCAAATCTTCCTTCAGCCGATTCGACTTATATAGTTTTTAAAAAAACAAAAATCAAAAGCATGGGCCAAGCACAACCCATGATAAGAACTATTCTAAGAAACAGGCAAGAAAGGATATATATAATTTCTGTACGAGATAAAAAAGTAAATCCTAATCTTTGTTTTGGAACAATCCCCGACAGTGCTAAAATTGGACTTGTAGGTCACGAAATTGTACATGTTATTGATTTTAAGTCAAAATCTTTACCTGAAATTATATTAATGGGGATAAAATACAACTTCTGCCCTAAATATAAAAGAAATGTGGAATGGATTACCGACTCCCTGACTATTGCAAACAATATGGGCTATGAAAATCTATGTTTCTCTAATTATATTTACAATTCCCCATTTGTAAGTAAAAAATATCTCAAAAAGAAAAAAAAGTACTATATGACACCTGATGATATGAGAAATATTATTTATACTTTATCGCTACTCCGGAAAGAACAGGATACCATGCCTGATAATCAAATTTTACGTTAATAACAGCATCTGCTCCTTCAGATTTTGCTCTTTCCGATAAATCAATCATCATTCTATCCGGTGTATGAAAAATAGCCCCGTCAACCTGAATGTATTTGATCTCACAATATGGTTTGTCTGGTATTTCTGTCATATAGACATCAACACCTTCAACAGATGGTTTGGGAAGATTTACAAGTCTTGTAGTAGCACAACCTGAAATAACAAAAACTGATATGATCAGTAATAAAGCTAATAATAAATTTTTTATTTTCATACATTTTCCATTTAAATACGAACTTTAAACGATTCTCTTAGTTATTTTATAATATTTATAAGACTATTCATATAATGCTGATATACAGCACTTTATTAAGATAATATTTTTTTCCACAATTTTGGTTTAAAAAATTATGCGATTGATAATAACAGTAGTGTTAAATATTGACTATTTTTGAAATAAAATTGTTACGATTTTGTTATTATTAATAAACAGTGTTTATTAGTTGAAAATTTTATGATAAAATTAAAAGGGATATTATTTCTTGCTATTATAATTTTATTTGTATTCAAGAGTGATTTGATAGCACAATCAACCTTACAACTAAAGTTTACGCCTATTGGAATACATCCTTTTGAAGAAAAAAATTCTCATCTTTTTGAAAACAGAATTGACGCAAATGGGGTTTTTATTACAGAACCTTGTTTTATTTTATCCTATGAGAATTTTATACGCAGTGATACCTTTGCATGGCGAGGAATGTTTGGATTTTTAAGTGATGCTGCCTCAAAACCCGCTATATTGATACATCTTGGGTTAAAACAAAGACTTGTACAAGTCTGGAGAAATTCATTAAGCATAGGTATTGGTGGGAATATATACGGAAGAGAGTGTTGGGATAAAATTCCTCATTATGTAACTGATAACTCATGGTCAGAAAACGGAAAATGGGAATACAAATTCGGATTTATGGCAGAAATAGAATATGCTCTTTTCCTTAACGATAAAAATGATCTCACTTTATCAATAATTTATGGTCATCAACCAAATACATTTACTTTTTCGATTGGTTATAAATATTGGCTTTCTTCAGTAATTAAACATCCAAAAAAATGTGGATCTTGTCCATTTTCAAAAACGAGTAAGCACTGGAACCCTTAATAAATCATGTCAAATTAAATTAAAGAGTATGGAAATTAAACGTGTATTTGATATTTTAGAATTATATAAAACAGACTATGCAGAGTTAAAAGATGCATTTTCATATAAAGATAAAGGATCATGGGTAAACTTCTCAGCTCATGATTATTACAAATACTCACATTTATTTGCCTGCGGTCTGATCAACAAAGGTTTTGCAAAAGGAGAAAAAATAATTACTATGTCTCAGAATCTGCCTCACTGGAACATTGCAGATATGGGGATTTCTTTGGCAGGACTGGTACATGTTCCTATTTACACAACCCTTGGAAACGAAGAACTCGAGTATATTTTAAGACACAGTGAAGCAAAAATAATCATTGTTTCTGATGCCAATCTATATAAGAAGTTAAAACCGATTGCTGATAAAGTACCCGAAATCGAAAAAGTATTCACTTTTCATCATATTGAAGGAATTGAAAACTGGGTTAGTCTTATTCAGGAAGCTCAGGAAAAAGAAGAAGAACTGATGGAAAAACTGCTTATAATAAAGAATTCGGTAGATGAAAATGATTTGCATACAATAATTTACACATCAGGCACTACAGGCAATCCAAAAGGAGTTATGATCTCTCATAAAAACATTTTGAGTAATGCATTGGCAGTAAAACCAATTGTTCCTATTGACCATGGTCAAAAAATGCTTAGTTTTTTGCCTCTTTGTCATATATACGAAAGAATGCTGAACTATTCATTTCAAATAAAAGGGATATCTATTTATTATGCAGAAAGTTTAGGAACAATTGTAAATGATCTCAAAGATATCAAACCTCATCTATTTAACTCAGTACCAAGAGTCTTGGAAAAATTCTACGATAAAATAATTTCAATTGGAAAAGATTTGCATGGGATAAAACGTTGGATTTTCTTCTGGGCAGTCAGATTGGGAACAAAATATAACGACAAAGGAAAAAACTCAGCAATTTATAATTTCAAACTAAATATTGCCCGCAGACTTGTGTTCAAGAAATGGATGGCAGCTTTTGGAGGTAATATTGTTGCAGTAGTTTCCGGAGGGGCTTCTCTACAAGTAAGACTTGCAAGATTGTTTACAGCTTCAGGTATAAGAATTTGTGAAGGATACGGTTTAAGTGAAACATCTCCTGTTCTAGCAGTCAATCCAATGGATTGGAACAATGCATGCCTTGGAACTGTAGGACCGGTACTTAAAGGTGTTGAGTTAGAAATTGCTGATGATGGCGAAATACTTGCCAAAGGACCAAACATTATGCTGGGATATTATAAAGACCCTGAAGCTTCTGCTAAAGTTATAGATGAAGAGGGTTGGTTCCATACCGGTGACATTGGCGAATTTATTGATGGTAAATTTCTGAAGATTACTGATCGTAAAAAAGAAATATTTAAAACTTCGAGTGGAAAATATATTGCTCCACAGGTTATTGAAAACAAATTCAAATCCTCAAGTTTGATTGAACAATTAATGATTGTAGGTGAAAATGAAAAATTTGTCAGTGCATTGATATCTCCGAATTTCAACTATCTGCATTTCTATGCAAATAAACATAAGATACATTACAGAGATAACATAGAATTAATAAAAAATTCCGAAGTCATTGTGAAATTTCAAAAAGAAATAGATATTGTCAACGAAACCCTTGGAGATCATGAAAAAATCAAACGTTTCCGACTGGTTTCAGAAGAGTGGTCACAACCAACAGGAGAATTATCGCCAACACTAAAACTTCGTCGAAGCGTAATCTACAAAAAGTATAATCACATTCTGACTGAAATCTATGGACATGGAGCAGATAAGACTGAAGATATGGGTAAAGACAAAAGTTCCGAAAGTTTCGAAAGCAAAATCACAAACGGAATGCGTAAACTTATTAATATTAAATCTGATAAAGATTGATTATAATCGGACACTTGTAAATTTCAATTCTATAAGACTTATACCTTGAATTCATCAAAATTATCAGGTCATATTATTGTTAATTCGGCATCAATTTATTATGAATTTATAAATTCTCAGTTTTTAACTGACTCAAATCCGGTTTTAATATTCTTGCATGAAGGTTTAGGCTCATGTGCACAATGGAAAAGTTATCCCGATATTCTGTCAGATGAGTTAAAGCTGCCTGTGTTGATGTATGATCGCTATGGCTATGGCAAATCAGAGAAAATAACTAGACCAAGAGCAATTACATATCTGGAAGAAGAAGCCCTTGATTGGCTGCCAAAAATTTTAAACGAACTCGCACTCAATACCCATAAAAAGATTCTTATCGGACACAGTGACGGTGGGAGTATAGCTCTTATTAATTCTTCATCTACAACTAAAAACATAATTGGAATTATTACTGAAGCTGCACATGTCTTTAACGAAGCTAAGGCTTATGGCAGTCTAATCGCAATTGTTAAAAACTTTAATGATGGGGATTTAAAAGCAAAATTGCAGAAATACCATGGGAAAAACACCGAGTCAATGTTCTTTTCTTGGGCAAATATGTGGTTAGGAGACAATTTCAGAGAGTGGAACATTGAACATTATTTGTCAAAAATTAAATGTCCTGTTCTAGCGATACAGGGACAAGAAGACGAATTTGGAACATATAAGCAACTCGAATCAATTAAAAAACATACAAACAATTTAAGTAAACTATTATTCATCGAGAACTGCAAACACGTTCCACATCAACAAGCACAAGAAATTGTTAAGAAAGAAATGATAAATTTCATTTGCAGTTTATATAAATTTATGATATAAATCATATCTTTGGGATTAAATAAAAAAGTATCAACTATAAAAATGACAATATGAATTTTGAATTTACCGAAGAACAATTAATGATTAAACAAGCTGCTAAAGATTTTGCAGTAAGAGAATTACTTCCTAATATATTAGAAAGAGATGCAAAGTGCATTTATCCTGAACGTCAGGTGAAAATGTTAGCTGAATTGGGTTTTTTTGGGATAATGATTGATCCGCAATACGGCGGAGGTGGAATGGATTCGATATCTTATGTACTTGCTCTCGAAGAAATTGCAAAAATTGATGCAGCTACCGCGGTTATACTTGCTGTACACAACTCATTGACAGCTTATGGTATAGAACATTATGGAACAGAAGAACAAAAACAAAAATTTCTACCTGCACTTGCAAGTGGAGAGAAAATAGGAGCATTTTTGTTATCAGAACCAGAAGCTGGTTCTGATGCAACTTCACAAAAAACCATAGCTGAAGATAAAGGAGATTATTACCTCATAAACGGAACAAAAAACTGGATAACAAGTGCTGATCATGGCGGTACCTATATTTTAATTGCACAGACATATCCTGAAAAAAAACATAAAGGAATAAATGCATTTATTGTTGATCGCAATTCTCCCGGTATCACACTTGGTCCTCACGAAGATAAAATGGGAATGAGAAGTTCTGATACTCATTCGGTTATGTTTACAGATGTAAAGGTTCCAAAAGAAAATAGAATTGGAGAAGATGGTTTTGGTTTTTCGTTTGCAATGAAACTCCTTGATGGAGGCAGAATAGGAATTGCTGCTCAGGCTATAGGTATTGCAGGTGGCGCTTTCGATCTTGCACTTAAATATTCAAAAGAAAGGAAAGCTTTTGGAACAGAGATTTGTAATCATCAGGCTATTGCCTTTAAACTGGCTGACATGGCAGTTAAATTGGAAAATGGCAGAAACCTCATTCTAAAGTGTGCCTGGCTCAAAGATAATGGCAAACCATATAGTATTGAAAGTGCAATGGCAAAACAATATTGTGGAGACGCTGCAATGGAAATCACAACAGAAGCTGTTCAAATACACGGCGGTTATGGTTATGTTAAAGAGTATCAAGTTGAAAGACTAATGAGAGAAGCAAAAGTAACTCAGATATATGAGGGCACCTCTGAAATTCAAAAAATTGTTATTTCCCGTGCTTTATTGAAAGACTGATTTACATTTGTAAATAAAATCCAAATTATTAATAATTAAATAAATATACCTATGAAAATTTTAGTATGCATGGGAAATGTTCCTGACACTACTACAAAAATTAAATTTGATTCGGAAATGAAAAAACTGGACACTAACGGTGTTCAATGGGTTATTAATCCATGGGACGAGTTAGCACTTACCAGAGCTTTGGAAATAAAAGAACAATCCGGTGGAAAAATTGAAAAAGTATCTGTTATAAATGTTGGTCAAGCTGATGCCGAACCAACAATTCGAAAAGCTCTTGCTATAGGTGCAGACGATGCTTTCAGAGTTGATGCCAATCCTAAAGATGCATATTTTATTGCTGCACAAATTGCAGAAATTGTTAAAACAGAGAAATTCGATATAATTTTATGCGGTATTGAGTCATCAGATTTTAATGATGCTGCTGTTGGTAGTATGTTATCAGAATTTATTGATTACCCATCTGTTTCCGCTGTTTCTTCTTTCGAATTTAAAGACGGAAATATTTGTCTTAAAAGAGATATTGATGGTGGAAAAGAAACTATCAGCATAAGTACTCCTTTTGTTGCTATTGTTCAAAAAGGCATTTGTATTAATCCAAGAATTCCTGCAATGAGGGGAATTATGATGGCTAGGACAAAGCCTATTAAGGTCTCTGTCCCTGTTGCGACAGATTCACTTATCGAAGCACTGACATTTGAATTACCGGTATCAAAAGCAGCATGTAAAATGGTTAATGCCGAAGATACGGACAAACTTATAGAACTACTGCACGGCGAAGCTAAAGTGCTTTAATCAGAGAGTGTTTATTTTAATTTAAATCTTAAAATTAATTATATGTCAATAATAGTTTTTTCAGAAAACAGAACAGGCAAAATTAAAAAACACAGTTTAGAAGCTGTTGCTTATGCCACATATATCTCAAAAAATAATTCAAAACCAGTCATTGCAGTATCGATTGGTAATATAAATAATGATGAACTTTCAGTTTTAGCAAAATACGGTGCATCAAAAATCATTTCTGTTAATGATAATAAATGGCAAAATCATGATAGTCAGTCATATACAAAACTGCTTGCCGAAATTGTTGAAAAAGAAAATGCTGATACAATTATTTTCAGCCATTCAAATTTAGGTAAAGCCATCGCCCCGAGATTATCTGTTAGGCTTAAAGCGGGACTTGCATCCAATGTGCTGGCATTACCGACCTGGTATTCTCCTATGACTTTCAAAAGAAAATCATACAATGGAAACGCATTCCAACAAATAAAAATAACATCAGCGAAATGCATAGTAACAATTAATCCAAACTCATGCGATTTAGTTGAAAATCCTGTTCCTGTGAATATTACAGGCTACACACCTACTACCAGTGCTAATTTTGCTACAAAAGTTGAAAATGTAGATCTCATAACAGGAAAAATACTTCTAACAGAAGCATCAGTTGTTGTATCTGGAGGTAGAGGATTAAAATCATCTGACAATTGGAAACCACTTGAAGAACTTGCCGAAGTACTTGGTGCTGGTATTGCTTGTTCACGTCCTGTTTCTGATGAAGGTTGGAGATCTCACGAAGAGCACGTAGGACAAACAGGTAAAATTATTGCTCCTGATTTATATGTCGCTGTTGGGATATCTGGAGCCATCCAACATATTGGTGGTATCTCAGGGTCTAAAGTTATTGTCGCTATCAATAAAGATAAGGATGCTCCTATTTTCAGTTATGCAAATTACGGTATTATTGGCGATGCTTTCGATGTTTTGCCAAGATTAATTGAATCTGTGAAGAAGTTTAAAAACGCATAAGATTAAATTATTTATTTAAAAACCTGTTTCATTTGAGACGGATTTTTTATTTTTACCAAACTTTTATAAATGATAAAATATATTGCATTATTCTGTTTTTGTATCATTTTTACTTCGACATTAAAATCTCAGGAGATTGACGAAACTGTCACTGTAACAAAAAATTACAATTGGGGAGTAGAAACTGATTTATTAGCATGGAGGATAGGAAAATTTCCTAAAAGTTTTTATGTGGGTGGATGGTATGGACAAAATCATTTCAAATTTACACTTGCAACAGGATATTTTGATTTGGTTCCTAATCATACACCCGATAGTTTTATTAATGTTAAAACATTTATTATTAATGCAAGATGTGATTATTTCTTCAATGAAGAATACAAGTATTTCTGGGTCGGACCTTCAATATTATTTGAAAATGCTAATATGATCAGTGAAGAAAACTACAAATCTGAATTAAGTTACTTTGCTGTTGGTTTTAGTACAGGATTTCTCTTTTTAATAAAAAAACTAGTGTATATTGGACCTAGCTTACAAATACATTTTCCATTAGGTAAGCGTAAATATGTTATAAGCCCGGACAGATTCTATTATGTCCCTTGGAGCTTTGAACCCGGAATACGATTGGGGGTAAAGTTCTGACCCACAATTATTTATATAGTTAAAATATTTGTTAATAACAAATTTTCGCAAAAGACAATTACACTTTTCTAAATAGTAAATTTGCGACTTAAACTAAAATGATTAATATGTCACAAATTATATTTTCCATCTTACTATTAATAACAATAGGCATTTTTTCATACTCTGCTTTCAGAATATATCAATTATTCAGACTTACTAAACCTGCATATCCTGTAAAAGACTTTGGTAAAAGAATTAAGAGAACAATTGTCAACGCATTCTTTCAAGAACGCATTTTCAGAAATAGAATAGCAGGCTTTATGCATGCAATGGTTTTTTGGGGATTTTGCCTGATTCTTTTAGGAAGTATAGAAATGGTAATTGATGGAATTGCTGGAACAGAAAGAGTATTAGCATCCTTAGGAATTGTTTATGATATAATAATCGGTGCCGGAGATATTTTTGCTTATATTATTGTTGTTTTTATTATTGTCTTTATTTTCAGACGCACTGTCCTTAATATTAAAAGGCTTCATGGTAAAGAGTTGCAAAAGAAAAACCATGTTGATGCTATTGTTGCATTAAGTTTTATTTTAATTCTAATGATAACTCTTGCGGGTATGAATATTTTCTATATCGTAGGAAATCCAAATTATGTGGGGATTTATCCCGCAAGTGCAATCCTCGCCCCGTTGTTTTCCACTATTTCGTCAAATACGGTCCTTCTTATTCATGATATTTGCTGGTGGTCACATATTATTATGATCTTCATTTTTGCAAATGTTCTTCCATATTCAAAGCATTTCCATATTTTCATGTCAATTCCAAATGTATTTTTCAGTCGCCTTACACCACTGGGGAAAATGACAAATATGGATAGTATAACTAAAGAAGTTAAGCTAATGATGAATCCAGAAACAGCTTTTGCCGCTACTCCTGAAAATGAAGAAGCTCCTACCCGTTTTGGAATCCTAGATGCTGAAGATATTACATGGAAAAATTATATTGATTCTTTAGCCTGCACACAATGTGGAAGATGCACTTCAGTATGTCCGGCAAATATAACAGGTAAAGAGCTTTCTCCACGGAAAATGGTCATGAATATCAGACAAAGAATGAAAATGAAAGGTTATCATCTGGTAAAAAATCACGATTACAGTGATGGTAAAACTTTGATAAGAGATCTGATTAAAGAAGAGGAAATTTGGGCATGTACAACTTGTAATGCTTGTGCTACAGAATGTCCGCTTAATATTGACCATCCAACATTTATTCTTGATTTAAGAAGATATTTGGTAATGGAAGAATCTGCTGCTCCTGCTGCACTTAATGCAATATTTTCAAATATTGAAAACAATGGGGCTCCATGGCAGTATTCAAATCAGGATAGATTGAAATGGACAGAATAAAATAATAACAGGTGGCTTCGACAAGCTCAGCCACCTAATCATTACAAATTGAATGTGGTAGAAAAAATTAAAATATATGAATACAGAATCTACAAAAATATCAGTACCAATAATGTCAGAGGTTTTTGCCAATGGTAAAAGACCTGAATATTTATTTTGGGTGGGTTGTGCCGGAGCTTTCGACAATAGATATATGAAAGTTGCAAAAGCATTTGCAAAAATCCTTAACCATTTAAAAATTGATTATGCAGTATTAGGAACTGAAGAAACATGTACTGGTGACCCTGCCCGCAGAGCCGGGAATGAAATGCTTTTCCAGATGCAGGCAATGACGAATATTGAAATTTTTAACATGTATGAAATAAAAAAAATTCTCACTATTTGTCCACATTGCTTTAATATTTTAAAAAATGAATATCCTGATCTTGGAGGTAAATATGAAGTAAAACATTATACTGAGTTTTTAGCAGATTTAATCAAAACTAAAAAACTAAAAACTGACAAATCCAAACTTAAAGGGCAACTTGTAACATATCATGACCCATGTTATCTTGGTCGAGCAAATGATATTTATGAAGCTCCCCGATATATCATTGAATCATTAGGATTAAAACTAATTGAAATGGATAAAAACCGCAGTTTTGCATTATGCTGTGGAGCCGGAGGTGCTCAAATGTTCAAAGATGCCGAAAAAGGTAACAAAGAAATCTTTAAAGAAAGAACTGAACAAGCACTGACTACTAAAGCCGGATTAATTGCAACAGCGTGCCCTTTCTGTATGACTATGATTACCGATGGACTTAAATACAAAAACAAAGAAGAAGAAATAAGCAATTTAGATATAGCTGAAATCATTGCACTGGCACTTATTTGAAACTTCTTAAATATTCAAACTTAAATCAACAAAATAATAAATTTTACTGTTCTCTCAATTTATTAATATCTCTTTTGTTTTTAATATTATTTTGATAATTTTGTCTGTTCGTTAATAAAATTGAAAATATGAATTTAACCACTATCGAATTTCAGATTACTGAAAATATTGCACAAATTACTCTTAATCGACCTCAATCGCTAAATGCATTGAATTCTATCGTTTTTAAAGAATTGAATTCTATTTTGGATGAAATAGAAAGAAATAGCGATCTGCGTTGCCTTATTATTACTGGAAATGGCAAAGCATTTATTGCCGGTGCAGATATTGCAGAAATGTCAGACATGAATCCTCATCAGGCAGAAATGTTTGCAAAAACAGGTCATGATACTTTTAATAGAATTTCAAATTTATCAATACCAGTTATTGCTGCAATAAATGGTTTTGCACTTGGTGGAGGCTGTGAATTTGCTATGGCATGCGATATCAGAATTGCCAATACATTTGCAAAATTCGGACAACCCGAAGTTAATTTGGGATTAATTCCGGGCTACTGTGGCACACAGCGTTTGTCTAGAATAATTGGTTTATCAAATGCATTGCATCTCTTACTTACTGCCGATATGATTGATGCCAACGAAGCCCTAAGATTAGGACTGGTTCAAAAGGTAACCTCTCCTGAAGAATTATTGGTTGAAGCCCGAAAAATCGCTTCAAAAATTGCTTCAAAAGGTAAAATTGCCTGCCAAAAAGTCAAGGAAGTAACTGTAAAAGGTTTCAATATGGATTTTAGCGAAGCAGCAAAGCTCGAAATAAAAGAATTCGGGGATTTGTTTGCTAATGCAGAATCGAAAGAAGGGATGAAAGCCTTTCTTGAAAAACGTAAACCAAATTGGTAAAAAAACTATATAAATAATCATTAAAATATTAACAATAAAACAATTAATATGAATTACGACAACAGATTTGAAAACGTTACCGTACTAGGTGCCGCAGGAAAAATGGGTAGCGGCATTCTGTTACTGACATCTATGGAGATGTATGACATCAGTAAAAAACCGGAAAATAAAGACAAAAATTATGTATTATACGCTCTTGACATTTCTCAGAAAGCCTTGTCAGGACTTATGCTGTACATTCAGGATCAGCTTGTTAAACAGGCCGAAAGAAAAATAAATGCATTACGTATTATTTATAAAGACAGAGCAGACTTGATCTATAACGGAGAAATCATTGCTCAATATGTAAAAGAAGTAATGAATATGATAAGACCTGTAACAACTTTAGAGTCTGCTTATGAATCACTCATAATATTTGAAGCTGCTAGCGAAAATCCCGATTTAAAAGTAAAAATGTTTTCTCAAATCAACTTAAATTCCAAAGTTGAACCTTGGTTTTTTACAAATACTTCATCTATTCCAATCGGGCATCTTAACAAAGAAGCCAATCTTTCGGGAAGAATTCTTGGAGTACATTTTTACAACCCGCCTGCAGTTCAGAAACTTGTCGAAGTTATCAAATGTAACGAGTCGAAACCAGAGTTGTCAGAATTTGTTAGCACTCTAATTAAAAACATGAGAAAAATAGAGGTTCCCTCTTACGACAAAGCAGGTTTTATCGGAAACGGACATTTCATGAGAGATGCAATCTATGGTATGACAACTATGGAAAGCCTGAGAAAAAATATGAGTTTCTCAGAAGCTGTGTATTGTGTGAACAAAGTTACTCAGGATTTTATGATACGTCCGATGGGTATCTTCCAACTTATTGATTATGTAGGAATTGATGTTTGCCAGTTCATAATGAAGGTTATGAGACCTTATGTTAAAGATGAAACAATTCATAGCCCTCTTTTGGATAAAATGATGGATATTAATATTAAAGGCGGTCAGAATCATGATGGCTCACAAAAAGATGGTTTCTTAAAATATGAAAAAGGAAAAATCACAGCTGTGTATGATATTGATAAAAAAGAATATGTAAAAGTTGAAAATATTTTAGCAAAATGTGATGAATTTCTTGGAACTTTGCCGCAAGGTCATCTTCCATGGAAAGCTGTAGTTGGCAATAAAGATAAAAACGATGTACTTTCAAAATATTTCAACGCTATGAAATCAAATAAATCTTCAGGTTCAGTGTTGGCATTGAACTACATGAAAAAATCGAAAGAGATTGGTGAAAAACTGGTATCTGACAAAGTAGCCTACACTGCTGAAGATGTCAATACTGTTTTGCTTACAGGATTCTTTCATGCCTATGGCCCAATTAACGATTTTATAAACTAATTACAGGAGGAAAAATTATGACACTCAGAAGAAAAATATATATGGTTGCCGGTTACAATACAATATCTATGGGTTCCGGCAGAAAAGAATTTAACCCAAAGAAAGCACGTCCAGGAATCGAAGAATATATGAAAGAAGCCGGGCAGGCAGTATTAAAACAGATAGGTGGAGCAAAAAATGTTGACGAATGTGCAGTAGGTAACTTTATTGCAGCTAAATACAATAATCAGGGCAACTTAGAAGGATTTTTTCCGATGATAGATGAAGGTTTAAGATATAAACCTGCTATCAGAACAGAAGGAGCTTGCGGATCTGGAGCATTGGCTCTTGCCACAGGAATAAAATCCATACTTGCTGAAACTGCTGATGTAGTGCTTGTTTTAGGTATAGAAGTTCAGAATACTGTTAAAGCAGTATATGGTGCTGATATTCTTGCCTGTGCAGGTTGGGCTAAAGAACGAAAAGACGGACATACCCATTTTTTCCCCGGCAAATTCAGTGATAGAGCCGGCAAATATTACGAAAAATTTGGTTATGATTATACCCGTCTTGGTATGGCAACCTGGTACAAAAATGCAATTGAAAATGCACGCCTCTGCCCTACCGCTCAAGAGTATCACAACACATGCGAAGACGCATTGGCAGTTGGCATGACCAAACCTAACGGGCGTTCATTTGTTGATCATCTGAATGTATTTGACTGCTCGAAAGTTTCTGATGGAGCTTCCGGAATTGCAATAGTTTCGGAAGAAGGTTTAAAAAGATGTGGAATAAATCCTAAAGATGCTGTTGAAGTTATTGGTATAGGCATGGCTGAAAACGATATTACTGCAGCACCGGCTGACCACACAAAACTTGATACAACTGCAGTTGCTGTAAAAAAAGCTCTTGAAATGGCAAAAATTACTAAAGATGATATCGCAACTATCGAATTACACGATTGTTTTACAATCGCAGGTATTTTGGCACTCGAAGCTGCTGGATTTGCAGAATACGGCAAAGGTCCACAATTTGTTGCAGAAGGTAATACTGCTAGAAACGGCAAACTGCCGGTTAATACCACCGGAGGTCTAGTTGGTTGGGGGCATCCTACCGGAGCAACAGGAGTACATCAAGCTGTGACAATATGGGAACAACTTACAGGTAAAGCCGGCAATTCCCAGATTAATATTCCGGCAAACAAACCATTTGGTTTAACTATTAATATGGGTGGAGACGACAAGACTCTTGTTTCTATAGTTTATAAAAAGAATTAGATTTAATATTCATATTAAAACGGGGGTAAATAACTCCCGTTTTTTTTTAAAATAAAATCATGAACAGAATAACTCAACTATTTGATATTCAATACCCAATAATTCAGGGTGGAATGATATGGTGCAGTGGTTGGGAATTAGCATCAGCTGTAAGCAATGCAGGAGGACTTGGTTTGATTGGCTCCGGCTCGATGGATCCTGGAATACTCACTGAACACATACAAAAATGTAAAGTAGCCACCAACAAACCTTTCGGTGTTAACATTCCACTCATTTTCAGTTTTGCAGAAGAGTTTATCAAAATAGTAATTGATGAAAAAGTTCCTATAGTTTTTACATCTGCAGGAAATCCAGCAAAATATACGAGTTTACTTAAATCTCATGGAATTAAAGTAGCCCACGTTGTCGCAAATACAAAATCGGCGGTAAAATGTGAGGCTTCCGGAGTTGATGCTGTCGTTGCCGAAGGATTTGAAGCAGGCGGACATAACGGGAAAGAAGAAACTACAACAATGGTTCTCATTCCAATGGTCACGGAATCAGTTTCAATTCCTGTAATTGCAGCCGGCGGAATTGCATCCGGCAAGGCTATGGCTGCCGCTTTTTGTCTAGGTGCCCAAGGCGTTCAAATTGGAAGTCGTTTTGCTGTTTCCTCAGAATCTTCAGCTCACGAGTTGTTTAAAAATAAGGTCATTGCAAGTGGGGACGGGGACACTTTTCTCACTCTTAAAGATTTAATTGCTGTAAGATTGCTTAAAAACAAATTCTTTGAGCAGGTTCAAGAAAAAGAAAAAGCCTGTGCCTTAAAAGAAGAGCTACTTGAACTACTTGGTTCCGGACGCTCCAAATCAGGAATGTTTGAAGGTGATACCGAAAACGGAGAACTTGAAATTGGTCAAGTGGCAGCAATGATAAATAAAATTGAACCAGCAGGGGAAATTGTGAGGAAAATTGTGGAGGAGTATTCTTCGGTCATGGAAAAATTACAAGGTTTTAACTTGTAAGTTAAGTGAAAAATACGGCTAAAACAGACTTACTAAATCCTTGTTTTGTTTATAACTTTCAACTTAAATAACTCAAATATTTCCAGCATTATTTTATCTTTGGTTAAAAATAATTATTTAAATAATAATCATAGTTATGTCTCCACAAAATAAAATTCAACTTTTCTCCGATAAAAAAATTCGTACTGTTTGGGACGAATCCTTGGGAAAATGGTATTTTTCTATTGTTGATGTGGTAGGAGTTTTAACTGAAAGCGTAGATCCTCAAGTGTATTGGCGGAAACTTAAACAACGCTTAAAAGAGGAAGGAAACGAAACCGTGACAAATTGTCACGGTTTGAAAATGCAAGCTGCTGACGGCAAAATGCGTATGACAGATGTTGCCGATACTGAACAACTTTTCCGATTAATACAGAGTATACCTTCTCCAAAAGCGGAACCATTTAAAATGTGGCTAGCACAGGTTGGACGTGAGCGAATTGATGAAATTGAAGATCCTGAAATTGGCATAGATAGACTAATGGAAACTTATCTACGAAAAGGATATAGCAAAGAATGGATTAACCAGCGACTCAAAAGTATCGAAATTCGAAAAGAACTTACCGACGAATGGGAATCTCGCGGAGTAAAGAAAGGCCAAGAATTTGCAATTCTAACCGATGACATTACAAAAGCATGGAGTGGACTTTCTACAAGACAATACAAACAACTAAAAGATTTGAAAAAAGAAAATCTTCGTGACCACATGTCAAACCTCGAATTGGTTCTAAATATGCTGGCCGAAGCTTCAACTAGCGAGATTTCGAAGAAGGTAGAACCAAAAACATTTAACGAAAATCGAACTGTTGCAATTAAAGGAGGAAGTGTTGCAAAAGCTGCACGTCGGCAACTCGAAAAATCAACCGGTAAAGATGTTGTCACAAAGAAAAATGCGAAAGCACTAGGCAAGAATTTAGAATTAGGAGAAGACAGATAAGTGTTATCCTGCCAGCCTAAACCTGTATGGTTCTGCCCTGCGCTGGCCGCTGCTTAATCCTGAAAGGCAAAGCCCCTACTCCCTCGGATCCGCCACAAACGGCATTCTGGCCATTTTTTGAGCACGTAGAACAGGATAACCAAATTCTACATCAACGATTCCCAACAACAAATAAACACCTGCACCTCGAAATGGATATTCCTTTATTGAATCTGGAAAATGTACCGAATCGAAAAAACATCCTTCAGAATCTATCCAGGTAATGAAATTCATAATCTCTCCTTTACTTGTTCTCACATATTTGAGTGTGGCAAAAATTCCCAACATTCTAACCTGTTTAGCTTCATATTTAACAATGTCTTTAAATTTTACATCCCCGCGAAATTTTGTTTGCAATAAATCAAAAAAACTCATACTTACCGGAAAACCCAACAATTCAATTTCATCATAAGCATCCTCCAACGAAGAGTTCACAAGTTCAGGCAAATTGTAAGTAGGCTCTGCAAAAGCAAATATTTTCTTCTGGACAGCGTAAACAACTGTCCTATGCTCTGACTTTCGCATTACCGATTTCCACATAAGTTCAGCTTTACCGTAACCTGTAAAACTAAACGCTCCTACTCTGATTAGAATATTTAGTTGCTGGTCAGGGATCTGACAACGATTCAAAAAATCTTCAAAACTTTGAAATTTTCCGTTTTCATTTCTTTCTTTAATAATTTGATGTACCAAAGCCTGCTCCAGACTCTGAATATGGATAAATCCAACAAAAATATCTCTGCCTTTAATTGTAGTAAGATAAGCGCCTTCGTTTATGCAAGGCAGATTTATGGTCGCCCCTAGCCTCTTCGCCTCATGAAAATAAACCCAAGTGGAGTAAAATCCTCCAAAATTATTTATCACTGCCGTCATAAACTCCAACGGATAATAAGTCTTGAGATACAAACTCTGGTACGATTCTACCGCGTAAGATGCCGAATGTGCTTTCGAGAAAGAGTATCCTGCAAAAGACTCTATTTGCCGCCAAAGTTCAAGACTTATATCTTCGGGACGATTTAGAGTCTGGCACAGCTCAAAAAACTTTTCTCTGATTTTGTCAAATTCCGTCCGTGAACGAAACTTTCCGCTCATTGCACGCCGTAAAACATCTGCATCTGCTAAATCCATGCCTGCATAATGATGACAAACTTTAAGCACATCTTCCTGATAAACCATCACACCATAAGTCTCCCCAAGTTGTTCCTCCATAACCGGATGCAAATATTTGACATTTTCAGGTTTATTATACCTTATTATATATTCTTTCATCATTCCCGACTTTGCCACACCCGGACGAATAATCGAACTTGCAGCAACCAGAGTAAGATAATCCTGACACTCAAGTTTTGTTATCAAGCCTCTCATGGCAGGACTTTCGATATAAAAACAGCCAATCGTGTTGCCTGTAGAAAGAAACTTATTTACCTTAACATCCCTTTTGAATTTTTTAACCTCACGAATATCAATTTCAACATTACGGTTTGCAGAAACTATCTCAACGCAATCTCTGATATGTCCTAAACCTCGCTGAGACAAAATATCAAACTTTTCAAAACCCAGATCTTCAGCAACATACATATCCCACTGAGTTGTCGGAAATCCTTTTGGTGGCATATCAGTAGCAGTATAGTAACAAATAGGTTTCTCAGAGATAATAATTCCGCCTGCGTGAATAGTTCTCAGATTAGGAAATCCCGAAAGTTCTGCAGCCATAGCAATTATCCGTCTGTGAATTTCATCCTTGTCTTTAACCAAATTCGGATTTTTTGCCAAGATATCCAGTTCTTCCTTTGGTAAACCTTGTACTTTACCAAGCTCACGCAATACCGACCTCGATTTAAAAGTGCTCATAGCACCAAGCAAAGCCGTATGCTCCGAGCCAAAACGTTTGAAAATATACGAAATAACATCATCTCTGTCACGCCACGAAAAATCAATATCAAAATCTGGAGGACTACTTCGTTTAGGATTAAGAAATCTTTCAAAATATAAGTTCAGTTCTATCGGATCAACATCAGTAATACCAAGACAATAGGCAACAATACTATTAGCCCCGCTGCCACGTCCAACATAAAAATATCCTTTAGATTGAGCATATTTTACAATATCGTGAGCAATTAAAAAATAAGAAACAAAACTCATTTTTTCAATAATTTGCAGTTCGCCCCTCATCCTTTCAGCAGCTTTACGATTTGCATGTCCGTAGCGCTTATCAAAACCTTTCAGACTAAGTTTTCGCAAAAGCCTGATATCTTCTGAAATACTACCGGTAAATAATTTTTTGTTTTTATGTTGATTATCAAAAAACAGGCTACAAGAATTAAGCAATTTAATAGTGTTTACGAT
>ENA-UOWO01003081-UOWO01003081.1-activated-sludge-metagenome-genome-assembly--contig:-NODE-3081-length-19760-cov-5.350317_pt1 | contig 19760 bp, 16 predicted proteins | sample MGYA00238148_ERZ761564 | MGnify/ENA primary metagenome ERZ761564 (study PRJEB28885, sample SAMN05720194) | activated sludge metagenome | isolation source: Anaerobic digester | place: USA... | reverse complement strand
TTATTATTTGCATCATTGTTTTTGTTTTTATTACCGGTGCATTGTTTCAGAGAGCAAAAATGATTTTGGCGGACAGCACGACCAACCTTATTGATATTATGCCGGGTGTTTTTAAAACATTTGGGATTGTTTCAGCAATTGTTCCTTTAGCTTTAGGCGTAATAGCTTTATTGTCGGCTGTTCTCGCTGCCAATCCTTTCTTGCCACTAGGCCAGCTTTATGGTGTAATTGCCAAAATATCTGTAATTGACATTCCTATATTTTTTGGCGGATTCGGAGTTGCCGATTTTTCGGAGTACATTAAACAACTGTTTGGCTCAGGATTCTTATTATTAATTGTTGGTATTTTTGCTGCCTTCTTCAATCTTGTAGCTTTGTATCTGGTTTCTGCAATCTATAAAATGGGCGTTGACTTTTTAAGAAAATAATAATAAAATTATTTCTAATAAAACCTGATAATTAAATCTTATCAGGTTTTTTAATTTCAATTTTAAAGAATATCAGTGAAATCTCTGTCAGAATTCATAAAACAACTTGAAAAATCAGACGAATTGCTGAGAATTCATGACTTTGTAAATCCTGAATTGGAGATTACCGAAATTGCAGACAGAATGATGAAACAACCCAAAGGAGGTAAAGCCATTCTGTTTGAGAATACTGGGACAAATTTCCCTCTTCTAATCAATCATTTTGGTTCAGATTCGAGAGTTTTGAAAGCATTAGGAATAGATGATTTTACTAGTGTCGGACATAAAATAGAATCTTTTTTTGATAGCATTATTAAACCAAAATCAGGACTTAGTTCAAAATTATCATTACTGTCTAATCTTAATTCTGCAAGAAAATGGTTCCCTAAAAAGATTTCAGGCAAAGGAAAATGTCAGGAAATAATTATTAAGGATCCCGATTTAAATGTTTTGCCGGTTCTGAAATGTTGGCCTTATGATGGTGGTAAATTCCTGACTTTGCCTTTGGTAATTATCGAAGATTCCGAAACGGAAATTAGAAATATAGGAATGTACCGTATGCAGATTTTTAGTAAAAATACTACAGGAATGCATTGGCATTTGCATAAAGGAGGTGCTGCCCACTTTGAAAAATACAAAGATTCAGGGAAGATTATGCCTGTATCAGTTGTATTGGGAGGAGATCCTGTGCTGACTTATTGCGCTACTGCTCCCTTGCCCGAAAATATTGATGAATTAATTCTTGCAGGTTTTCTTACCGGTGAAAAAGTCAGACTTGTCAAATGTATTACTAACGACATTTATGTGCCAGAATCTTCTGATATTGTTATAGAAGGATTTATTGACCCAACTGAAGATTTTGTAACTGAAGGACCTTTTGGTGACCATACAGGCTATTATTCGCTCGAAGATAAATATCCGGTTTTTCACATCACTTGTATAACTCACAGAAAAGATGCTGTTTACCCGGCAACAATAGTCGGTATTCCGCCAATGGAAGACTTTTATTTTTCGAAAGCAACGGAAAGAATTTTCCTCAAACCAATACAAATTGCTATTGCACCGGAAATTCTTGACATCAGGCTACCTCATTATGGAGTATCGCACAATCTGGTATTGGTTAAAACAAAATCAGCTTATGCCGGTCAGAATTTCAGGATAATGAATGCTCTCCTTGGAGCAGGACAAATGATGTTTTCCAAAGTGATTGTTTGTTTTAACGAAACTGTTGACATCCATAACGACAAAGAAGTATTTGAGACAATTTTAAAACTTGATCAGTTGTCCAAAAATATTATTATTGGAAAAGGTCCCGCAGATATTCTTGACCATGCTTCTTACGAATATGCTTTTTCGGGGAAATTGCTTATTGATGCAGGAAATATAAATAAAACTCATACTAAAAAGAATTTTAACAACTTAACTTCACAAGAGAATTTAATAATTAATGATAGAATTCTGTTTATCAAAAAAACTAAAGGATTTGAAAAATCATTCCTTGAAATAATTCAAGAATATACAAACAATAAAAAACAAAACAAAACCACTGCTATTATTTATATTGATAATGTCGATTTATCAAAATCTGCCGATTTACTTTTTTGGTATATTTTAAACAATATTGACCCGTCTAATGATTGCATAATCAGAAATGACATACTTTTTATTAATGCATGTGTAAAAACCTTATCAAGCGATAATTTTACCCGCGATTGGCCAAATATTGTTTGTATGGACGACATAACTATTAAGTCTATAAATACAAAATGGCAGGCATTAACCGGAATGGAATATGTGGAATCTCCTTCAAGTAGAGTAATTCATCTGTTAAAGACTAACTCCGCCACATACAACACATAGTAATCGTTACCAGATCAAATCTAAAGAAATATAAAATTCTAAACTATCTGTTAATTATAATATTTCGTTTTTTCTATCTTTGTAAAAATTCGTAAATTTATGACCAATTATAATATTATATTTCAGAAACTTGTAGATAACGGATATGAATTCGACTCCAATCGTTATATGAAAGAAGGATTCGAGCTGTTCAAAAAGTATGCAGGTGGGTTTATCGGTTTTTTTGCGATAGTATTTACGATTTTTTTCAGTTTCACTTATTTCTTGGGAAATTATGGCAGTATTTTTACAAATCTTCTCCAACCGATAGTTACAGCAGGTGTATTGTTGGTGGCAAACGAGTTGTTTAAAGGAAACACTCCTGACTTTTCAAAGTTTCTCGATGGGTTTAAATTCTATTTATCATTGCTGTTATTGTCAATTGTTTCAGGAATAATAATAGTTATTGGCTTACTTTTTCTTATAGTGCCCGGTATTTATCTCGGAATATCATATTCATTTGCAAGCTTGTTTGTGGTTTTTTTGGGATATGATTTCTGGCCTGCAATGGAACTCAGTCGCAAAATTATTTCGGTGAAATGGTGGGAATTTTTTGGATTTTTTGTTCTCCTTTTCCTTATCAATCTTGCCGGAGTACTTGCCTGTGGTGTAGGTGTTTTGTTTACATCACCACTTACAGTTTGTATTACTTATGTTGCTTTCGAAGATATTATTGGTGGTGCAATACGTAAATATTCTGACCCCAATCCTGCTGATAGCCAAGAAAATAATTTCACCCAACACTTACCCGAAAATGAGTAAAGTTGTAAGAATTGTCATAGTTTTTGTATTTTTAGGACTGAGCTTTCAGTTATATTCTCAAAAACATAAATATAAACCTCTGGAAATTCCTAAAATAAACAGAGGCGAGACAGTTATCTGTAATAGTTCATATTGTTTCGTTTACTGCGAAGAACATGAACAGTCAAAATGGGTTGCCTATAAACTTGACAAGGCAATGCTTCAGGGAGATGAGCCACGAAGTGATAATTTCCGGTCAGATCCTAAGGTAACAACTAATACTGCTGACAATAGCGATTATAAATCTTCGGGCTATGATCGCGGGCATTTAGCACCAGCAGCAGATATGTCATTTGACAAACAATCTCTCGACGAATCTTTTTATTATAGTAACATTTCCCCTCAGGAGGCAGGTTTTAACCGTGGCATCTGGAAAAAACTTGAAACTACTGTCAGAAATTTTGCAAATAATTTAGGAACTGTATATGTAGTTACGGGACCAATATTAAAACCAGGATTAACTGCTATTGGGGATAATCAGGTGTCTGTCCCTAACAAGTTTTACAAAGCAATATTGTATTTCAGCGACACTCTGATTACAGGTGTAGCATTTATATTGCCGAACAAAAAATCCGGCAGTTCTTCGGTTTTTGATTATGCCGTCAGTATAGACCAACTGGAGAATGAAACAGATATTGACTTTTTCCCGGAATTGCCGTATTTTATTGAGAAGAAAACCGAAAAACAGTTTGATGCTAATTTTTGGATAAAATATTCTGACTAATTTTAAAAATATTTTGTAATTGATGGAAAAAACAATCCTGATAGCTTTTGCGATAACACTATTTGCCGGACTTTCGACAGGTATCGGGAGTCTGATTTCGTTTTTTGCAAAAAAGACGAATACTAAAATGCTGTCTTTCAGCTTAGGCTTGTCAGGAGGTGTTATGATGTATATTTCATTTGTTGAAATGCTTCCACAATCGGTAAGTTTACTGACAAATGATTTTGGCTCAAATGGTTCGTGGTATGCAATAATTGCCTTCTTTGGAGGAATAACACTTAGTTTGATAATTGATAAATTAGTGCCTGAAAAAGACAATCCTCACGAAGCCAGATTTGTCGAAAGTATGAATTCTAAAATAGACAGCTCAAAACTTCATCGTGTTGGAATAATGACAGCTATTGCAATAACTATTCATAATTTCCCTGAAGGGATTGCAACTTTTATTGCAGCTTATGCCAATCTCGAAATGGGTATTCCTGTTGCTTTAGCCGTTGCAATACATAATGTTCCGGAAGGTATTGCCGTAGCAGTACCTATATTTTTTGCAACAGGTTCCAAAAAGAAAGCTATGCGTCTGTCATTTTTGTCCGGTTTGTCCGAACCACTTGGGGCATTGATAGCTTTCCTGATTATTATGCCTTTTATAAATGCTGCTGTTTTAGGAATAATTTTTGCTGTTGTCGCCGGCATTATGGTCTTTATTTCTTTTGACGAATTACTTCCCGGAGCACAAAAATACGGGGATCATCATATCCCGACTTACGGAGTAATTCTCGGAATGGCAATAATGGCTTTTAGTTTATTACTTTTACAATGAAATTATGAAAACAAACGCAGCGATTATTATCAGTCTTATTCTCGTCTTAGTATTTTCGGGTTGTGACGATGATAACGATTATAGTTATTCGATCACATATAAAAATATTCAAATTGCAGAAAACATACCTATAAGTTGTGTGCGATTTATCAATGATGACGATGGTTTGTTATGCGGAGGAATAAAAAATCAAACGGGAAGCATTTATCAGACTAATGATGGTGGAAATAACTGGAATTTGGTCTTCCATTCAGACTCATTATCCGTTAATGATATTTTTTATCTGAACGACAGCTTAGTCTATGCCTGTGGTGATAGTTTATTGTTTTTAAAATCAACAAACGGAGGAACTGTCTGGGAACAAGTTGTTTTGGGAAACCTGCCCTACGAAGAGTATTACGTACCTTATAATGCGGTTTATGCCAACAGTGAAGAAAATATTTTCCTTATAGGTGGCGAACACTATGAAAAAGGGCTATGGTCCGAAACAGAATCCGGTAATTACCCATGGACACACACTTCTTATGATAACCAGTTTAATGCAATGTGTTTTGTAAGTCAATATGTTGGCTTCTTTGGTGGTTATGGGATATTGATAGTTACCGAAGACGGAGGTAATACTTTTGATAATATTGATCTTTATGGGAATAACTTCGTTGACCTAGAAACTGACGAAAATCTTACTGTATATGCTTTGTCAGACTACGGCATTTTATATTCGACAGCTGATCTCGGTTATAACTGGACTACTGAAATAGATGATTATAAATCTGAGTTTACGGATATGTGTTTTGGGAAAAATATTTATGCTGTATGTGGAAAAAACGGGAAAATGTATATGAGGAACTATGATCAGAATGAATGGGAAATAGTGAAAGACATTCCTAAAGTAGATTATCTCAGTGTATTTGTGAAAGATAACGATGAAATTGTAGTGGGATCTGATAATGGAGAGATTTACATTTTTAATAGCCGAAGAACACCCTAAACATAAAAAACTATTTTGATCTAGATGCTTAAAATGATAAAAAAAGCAATTCTGATAGTTTTAGTATGCCTTATCGGAATTTTTTCCTCTAAAGCTCAAACAAAGGATGTAATCTATATTGATGAAGATATTCAATTAATTCATTTGCAGGATTCAATTTATGTTCATGTGAGTTGGCACAGTTTAGAAAACTATGGACGAATTTCTTCAAATGGGATGATTATCATAAGAAACGGACAGGCTCTGATGATTGACACTCCGATGGATAACGATAAAACCGAAAGACTTACAAATTATCTCAAGGATTCACTTTCAGCAAAGACAACAATACTGATTCCCGGACATTACCATGGCGATTGTATTGGAGGCTTAGAATATCTGCAAAGCATTGGCGTTGAGTCAATAGCAAATGTGAGAACAATTGCAAAATGTAAAGAGCTCGGATTGCCCGTTCCTTCCACAGAATTCACAGACTCGTTGAGTTTTGATTTCAACGGGGAGCGAATAATCTGCCGCTTTTTTGGTGCAGGACACTCATTTGATAATATTACTGTTTGGCTTCTCGATAAGAATATACTCTTCGGCGGATGCCTGATAAAGTCAATTGATTCAAAAGGACTTGGAAATACTTCAGATGCAGTTGTCAGCGAATGGGACATTACAGTAAAAAAGATTTTAGAAACCTACCCAAATGTCAAAATAGTTGTCCCCGGTCATGGTGATTTAGGAGGACTGGAATTGTTAACTCATACTATTAAACTAGTAGAAGAGGAGAAAGGGAGATAGATATTTAAATAGCTATTTCTGTTTTATATTTATCCGTTACTTAATGGTTAATAAACGACCATGAGACATAATAGCCTGATATCCATCATTTTACAGCGATATAAATTGCATGGAAATTTGCAAAAAGTATTTTTGATAAAATTGTGAAGGAGAAAATAAATAATATAATGACTTATTATTGTAAATATGTATGATTAGAAAAAGTTATAAAATCAATTAATATTCGTTTTATACATGCAATCTCATATATGTGAAAGTGAAAATAAAATTTAAAATCGCTTATATATAAGTGATAAGAGTGTATAAAAACACGTATATAAAAGCAAAATATAAACAATAAATTATGTTTGTATTAGTGAATTTTGTATTTTTGCAAAAAATTAGTTATGGAAAGATTATATAATATTTCAAATTCATTATTAAGTAGGGTTTCCATGGATTTTAAAAGGTATTTGTTTAACAAAATAGATTGGGATGCTCAACTTATTGCTATTAGTGGTGCAAGAGGCTGTGGAAAAACTGTTATGCTGCTTCAGTATTTAAAAAGTATTAATGCTAAAAAAAACGCATTATATGTTAGTTTAGATGATATATACTTTTCGGAGAACAAACTTATTTTATTTGCTGAGCAGTTTTTTAAGAAGGGCGGCGAAGTTCTATTATTGGACGAGGTTCATAAATATCCGAATTGGTCGCAGGAAATAAAGAATATTTACGACACTTTACAAGATTTACAAATTGTGTTTACTGGATCATCTGCATTGGAGATACACAAAGGTGCTCACGATTTGAGTAGAAGGGCTGTCGTTTACAATCTGGCAGGAATGTCATTCAGAGAATATCTGGAACTCAAACATAAAATTAAACTTCCGGCTTATGAACTTAAAGATATTTTATTAACCGACAATAGGATAAACAAAACAATAGTTGACAAAATCAAGCCATTGCAAGTATTTGATGAATATTTACAGAAAGGCTATTATCCGTTTTTTTTCAATACAAAACAAAACTATCTGAAACAATTACTAAATACCGTTAATCTTGTTATTGAAAGCGACTTGCCTTCAATTTATAATATTGAGTTTTCGTCAACAATAAAAATTAAAAAACTCCTTTCGATAATATCTAGAATAGTACCTTATAAACCAAACATAGAAGAATTGGCAAGGCAAATAGGTACAACAAGAGATACATTATTGAAATATATGTATTATCTTGAAAAGGCTCAGATAATTAAATGGTTAGGTAAAGATACTATGGGTATTAATTACTTAAATAAGCCGGAGAAACTGTATCTTAATAACACAAATATAAATTACGCTTTGACAGATTTACCAAATCAGGGGAATATTCGTGAGACATTTTTTCTAAATCAAATTTCTGCAAAGCATTTTGTTTCTTATCCTAGTCAAGGTGATTTTTTTGTAGATGGGAAATATGTTTTTGAAATCGGAGGTAAGAATAAGTCTAAAAAACAAATTTTAAACCTAGCTGATTCATATATAGTTGCAGATGATATTGAATATTCATTTGAGAATAAAATACCATTGTGGCTATTCGGATTTTTGTATTAACACTAGCAATATATTTGATTTATGATAAAACTCTTGTACGCACAATATCTGACCAAACAATTTCTAACTTGCTTGTAACTAAGGAGTTACAAGGTTTCGGCTGTTTGAAATAAAATGGGAAAGATAATCTTGAGAGGGATATGTATAAACTTGCAGCAGTAACTAGGAATTTTGGACTTAAACCTAATTCTGCAATTTTTACCCTGACCAATATTAATAAAAGACTAAGCAAAAAACTGGAATGGTTCGAGAAACGCTTAAAAATACTAGTTATAAAGGCTATACCATGTGCTGAATTTTTTCTTATTAAAATTATTCGTTACTTAACCGTTAATAAACATCTTTTTCTAATCATTTATCTTTAAGAACTCTTGAACATTAAAATAGTATTTGTCGTTCGTGTTGCTTTATGCAGAAAAACGAGTTGTTCTTCACTATACTTGCTAGCAATTGATTTACTCAAACCACAAATTATGTCCTGCATTTTTGTTCCACTGTTTCCAGTCGTAATTGAGATTTGTCTTGAATGCTGTCATCGTTTCACCGACAGATACGTATATCATGCCGTTGTTTATCACGGGTTGTCCGTCAATTTCAGCACCGGTGTTTCTTAGTTTTTGGGGTAATCCTGTTCTCAAATCAAGACTTAAAATATCTCCCGAAGTGGATGCCAAGAGAACTCTATCACCAGCAATTACGGGAACCAGATTTGTGTTCGTCTTTAGTGACTGCTTCCATATAATCCTTTCTGAGCTTGCATCAAAAGCATATACACCCAAACTATCGCTGCTGATTACAATTTCATTTTTGTAAACTACGGGATGAGAGCCGTTATAATTCATTTGTGCAAAACAATTCATTTCTTTAATATTGTCAGTATTCAGATATGTGGCTTTATAATCGTGAATTTTTTTCATTGTTTTTCTATCTAATACAGATAAGTTTTCTCCATTTTGATTTTGAGTGCATATAAAGATTTTTTCTGTAGTAACTGTTGGAGACGATACTGCTTTAATGTCAGTAAGGTTGTAAGTTTCTGTTCCGGTGCTTTTATCAAAAACATAATAATGTCCGCTTTGCGAGGCTACATGCACTTCGTTTCCGGCAAGAATAGGGCAAGCAATTACTTCATCGTCGAGCCAATTAATCCAGTTTAGTTTCCCTGTCTGCAAATCGAAAGATGCAATTACAAAATCCTCATCTTTATCATTTGGATTACTGCCTCCATTGTCGAAGACAACATAAGCACTATTATCATCAGCCGATGGAGTAGAGTATATTGTTCCAGCAAGCCATTTGCTCCACAGCAGATTACCGGCAATCAAGTCAAAAGCATATAGTGTGCAAGAATATGTGTTAATCAACAATATATTTTGGCTACAAACAATTGGAGACATTCCTGTTTCGCCAAGTTCCCAACCCCACAAATATTTTCCGGTAACAGCATCGAGACAATACATGTTTGGCGAGTGAAAACTTTCTTGAGAAATTAAGCGGTTTCCAGCCAAAGTCGGTGTTCCAAGTGGACCATCAGATTCAAAATCTATTTTATAGCCATCAGCAGTTTTTGTTAAGTAATTCTGTGGTTCCTTGGCTTTGATTACAGGGGTTTCACAGAATTCAGTTCTAAATCCCTTTTCATTTTGTTTTTGTTCCACCAGCATTTGCCTTATGTTTTCGGTACCACGATATCTGCGATTCGAAAATCCTGATGAAAATCCTTCGATGCGCTCTGCATTTACCAAATAAACTTCACGATCGTAAACAAAATTAATCAGATATTTTGTTCCCTTTTTTAGCAGAAAAGTACATTTCCCGTTTGCGTCTGTTTTTCCTGCGTATACATATTTTGAGTTTATATCATCGGCAAAAACTGGCTCATTTGCCAAGGGATTATTATTATAGTCTTTAACATTTATCACAAAAAGGTAATGTGTTGATGTCCCGTTAGTTTGGGTTATATTTTTTTGATAGATGGTATCTGACACAATCTGCTGATCAATAATTGTAGGCTCAAAAAATGTAGTTACTGTTGTCCATATTCCGGGTACATTTTGAACGTTGAAAACATTTACAGCTTCAAGACCTTCAATGTCGATTTCATAATCCCTGCCATAGTCAACATAAAAAATTGCCTGTCCTGTTGACCCTGTCTTTGAATTGTATTTAGTTGCCGACTTAAAATCAACCAAACTGAGATTTATGTCAGGCAAAGGTTTTTCGTTTTTATCTTTAACTTCAATAATTACTGTTGCAATTCCGTCTTTTGTTTTAAGGCTTAATCCATCAATAATTTTGAAATTAATACCATTGCGGTTTTGTTTTGCAGGTTTTACGAATTGCTTTTTCGGATCATAAGTGGTGGTCTTACTGCCCTGTCCTTTACTATTTGCTACAACTTTGTAAGTGGCAAAATCCTTAATATCGAGATAACTGAATTTCCATGTACCGACATCTACAAGTGAGAAGCTTGCAACACCATTGATATCTGTAATTGAATTTAGATTTGTGCCTGTCTCCTGACAAATTCCCGTAACGGTAATTCCTGACATCCCCTTTAAATCAGTGTCGTAGATTTTAATCGTATAGGTATGTTGCGCATTCACATTTGATAAAATTAGTAACAATGTCGCGAAAATCGGAAATAGCCTTTTCATAAATTCTGGTTTACTTGTATTTAAATAACTGATTTATTCAATTTAAATTGCTATTGGTGAAAGTTTTTCATCAAATCATTTATCTTCAGTAATTCTTCCACATAATCTCTTGTATTCGACAATCTTGGTACTTTATGCTGACCACCGAGTTTCCCTTTTTCACGCAACCATTTGTAAAAAACTCCTTCTTTCAAAACCACTATTTCGGGAATTCCCAGAGTAATATCCTTAAAACGTTTTGCATCATAATCCGAATTTATTGTTCTGAGTTTTCTGTCAAGCTCTTCTTTAAAAAATTCAATATTTTCAGGTGCTTTAATAAACTCAAAAAGCCACTGATGTGCACCTTGAGATTTTCCTGAATGATAAAAAACAGGGGCTGCGGTATATTCGCGTATCTGTGCACCTGTAAGTTCACAAACATGCAATAAGGCATTTTGAACATTATCAATTATTACTTCTTCGCCAAACGCATTTATATAGTGTTTTGTTCTCCCAGTTATTTTTATCTTATATGGATTTTTGGACGTAAAGCTTACAGTATCTCCGATAACATAACGCCAAAGTCCTCCATTTGTCGAAATTATCATCGCATAATTCACACCAGTTTTAACTTCAGATAATGGAACAGTATTGGTTTTTCCGTTCAGATAGTCATTCAGTTCAATAAATTCATAAAAAATGCCATAATCAAGCATCAACAATAATCCTTGATCATTATTTTGTTCGCCCGAAGATGTTTCGTCCTGTATGCCGAAAAATCCTTCAGAAGCATTATAAGTTTCCAGATAAGTCATGGCTGATGATGGAATTATCTTTTCATAAGAATTCTTGTAAGGCAGAAAACTTACGCCTCCATGAATAAACAGCTCAAGATTTGGCCAAACCTCAAGAATATTGTTTTTACCTGTATATAGCAGTATTTTTTTTAGCAAAACTAACAACCAGCTTGGAACTCCGACAATATTGGTTACATTCTTATTATAAGTGCTTTCGACAATTTTATCAAGTTTTTCATCCCATTCTTCGATTAGGGCAATATCCTCTTTTGGTATCCTATGGAAATATGTCCAGAATGGTAAGTTTTTTATCAAAACGGCAGACAAATCCCCGTAATATGAATTTTCGCTGTTCAGATTGATATTTGTACTACCTCCGATTGCTAATGATTTACCCATAAAAACCATGGTTTCGGGGAATCTGTCGGCATATAGCAAAAAAATATCCTTACCACTCCTGAAATGACAATCTTCAAGCGATTCGTTACTTATTGGAATATATTTACTTCTGTCAGATGTAGTTCCGCTTGACTTTGCAAACCATCTTATCTCTGTCGGCCATAACACATTTTGATTGCCATTCATTACGCTTTCAATATACGGCTTTAGAGTATCGTAATCCTGTATAGGAATATTTCTGCAGAATTGTTCATAAGATTTTATTTCCGCGAAATTGTACTTTAATCCAAATTCTGTTCCCGCAGCAGTTTCGACAAGCTTTTGCAAAACTGATTCCTGAACTTCAACAGGATTCTTTCGGAAATAATCTATCTGAATAAGTCTGTTGTAATTAATTAATCCTAATAATGAATTTATTAATACCATAAAGCAAATTTAAAAAAAAAATCTAATTTTATCCAAAATTTAACTTTATATGGTAGCAGTTGACATTTTAATAGCAGTAATATTATTGATTTTTGCCTACAAAGGATTTAAAAACGGACTTATTAAAGAACTTGGAAGTTTGATTGCCCTGATTGCAGGAATATTTATTGCCATCAGATTTTCGGACCTTGTTGGCTCTCTTATCACTAAAAATTCAGGGTTCAGTTCCGAGTATATGCCGGTAATTTCATTTACAATAATTTTTCTTGCTGTAGTAATCTTGATTCTGGTCTTTTCGAAAATTCTGGATAGATTTGTAAAAGTCATAAAGCTTCAATGGCTTAATAAAACCGCCGGAGTTGTTTTCTCTATTCTTAAAACTATAATCATTATCGGAGGGCTATTATTTTCATTAAGCCGTTTTAACGAAAGAATGAATATGTTTGACCCTACCTCGTTACAGAATACCATCTGTTACAAACCTTGTGTAGCAGTATTTGAATTTATCTTCCCTTATGCAGAACATCTGTATCAATTAGGATAAATGAGTTTTCGGTAAAATAATTATCTTTGCAAAAAAATCTTCAATGACAAAAAAGAAGAAAACATTACGTAAATGGTTGCAGAAAAAGTTTCAGATGGTAATTTACCACGGGAACAGCTATAATGTTATCAGAAAATTTCATTTCAATAGATTAGGGTTTATTTTAGTTTCAATTGCAACTGTAACAATATTATTTGCTATTCTTTCTGTTTTTGTTGTATATACTCCGATAAAACAACTTATTCCCGGTTATCCTGATAGAGAAACAAGAATACTCATTTACGAAAATGCAATACGCACAGACAGTTTACTTGCTGAAATTGAAATTCGTGATCAGTATTTAAAAATGATAACTGATATGGTTTTCGAAAATGTGCCTATTGATCAGGAGTATGTTGTACCTGTTCAGAATCTTACTCCCGAACAGATCAGGGAGTTTAATAATCCTGCTATTGCCCGCAAGAAAGTTGAAGATAAAACAAGTTATTCTTTATCCAAAAATGAAGCTATGCCAGATTTGTTTCCACCTATTAAAGGAGTTGTAGTTTCACAATACAGCCCTTCAAAAAAACATTTTGGTACAGACGTCGCTTCGTCTGGAGAAGAGATTATTTCAGCAGTTTTGAGTGGAACCGTAATTGCCTCGGATTATACTCTTGATAACGGATACACAATAACAATACAACATACATTGGATCTTATTTCGGTGTACAAGCACGTTAAATCGTCCTTTGTCAAAAGTGGAGATCTTGTTGAGACAGGTCAGGCAATTGCTGTTTATGGCAACAGCGGAGAAAACACAAGCGGTCCTCATCTTCATTTTGAACTTTGGAGAAAAGGCTTATCTTTGAACCCCGAAGACTATATAGAATTTCAGTGAAAGATCGTAAAAGAATAGCAATCTTAGGCTCTACCGGTTCTATCGGCACACAGGCTCTGAATATTATCAGAGACTATCCCGATTTGTACGAAGTGCAGGTACTGGTTGCTAACATCAGCATTGATCTTCTGATTAAGCAAGCGCGAGAATTTGAACCCGATTGTGTTGTAATTGCAGAAAAGTCAAAATATCAAAACCTTAAAGAGGCTCTTGCCGATATGCCTGTTAAAGTATATGCAGGTCACGAAGCTGTTGAACAGGTTGTTGCAATGGATACTGTGGATATTGTTCTGACTGCAATGGTTGGATTTTCAGGATTACTGCCTACTATAAGGGCGATAGAAGCCGGAAAAATAATCGCCTTAGCTAATAAGGAGACTCTGGTTGTTGGCGGACATATTATTACCGAGTTACTTAAAAATAGTAAAGCTGCAATAATTCCTGTTGACTCTGAACATTCAGCAATTTATCAGTGTCTGAGAGGAGAAAATCCAAAAAACATATCTAAGCTGATTCTTACTGCCTCAGGTGGACCTTTCAGAGGGAAAGACAAAAAATTCCTTTCCAAAGTAACACCCGAACAGGCTCTTAACCATCCTAACTGGAAAATGGGAAACAAGGTTACTATAGATTCGGCAAGCCTTATGAATAAAGGTCTTGAAGTAATCGAAGCACACTGGCTATTTGGTGTTCCTGCCGAAAATATTGAAGTGATTATTCATCCTCAATCTCTTATTCATTCACTGGTTGAATTTAATGACGGCTCACTGAAAGCTCAGTTGGGAGTTCCGAATATGAGAATCCCAATTCAATATGCTCTTGATTTTCCACATCGTTCATTATCTGATAAAAATAAATTCTCTTTTGCCGAACATAACTGTTTTACATTTGAACAACCTGACCTTAACACTTTCAGAAATCTGAAAATCGCTTACGATTGTCTGAAAAAGGGAGGAAATGCTCCTTGCATAATGAATGCAGCCAACGAAGTCGCTGTAGAGTTGTTCCTCAACAAACAGATCAGCTTTACAGAAATTTCAGACCTTATCGAAGAGAGCTTGTCAAAATCAGTTTTTATTAACAACCCCAATATAAAAGAATGTCTGGAAACAGATAATATTACAAGAAAAATTACGTTTGAATTATCTAAAAAACTTAAATAATGAGCGGACTAATCATGGCCGGACAACTAATTCTGGCTCTCACAATACTGGTTTTAATACATGAATTTGGACACTATCTCGCTGCCAGAATGTTTGGCATAAGAGTAACAAAATTTTTTATTTTCTTCGATGCAGGGTTTAAAATCTGGAGCAAAAAGATTGGCGAAACTGAGTTTGGAATAGGCTGGTTACCTCTGGGCGGATATGTTAAAATTGCCGGAATGATTGACGAATCTCTAGATACAAAACAATTGAAAGAGGAACCGAAAGAATGGGAATTCCGTAGTAAACCCGCATATCAGAGACTTATTGTTATGATTGCAGGTGTAATAATGAATGTAATTGCTGCAATTCTGATTCTTACAATGTCACATCTGGTTTTCACAAAAGATTATTTACCTGTCGAAAATGTTAAAGAAGGAATTTATGCATATCCTTATGCAAGATTTTTAGGCTTCGAAACAGGAGATAAAATTATTGCTATTGATGGCAAAGAGACAGTGAGATATGAAGATGTTTTCTCAACAAAGCTTTTCTTTGCCAAAAATGTAACTGTTGATCGAAACGGAGAAGTAAAAGAACTTACAATGACCGATACCTTATATTCTTATCTTAAAAACGGGGGCTTATTCATAGAATTGCATAACTATCCTTTTACAATAGACAGTGTAGTTAAAGATATGCCAATTGCTAAATGTAATCTGAGTCCCGGAGCTAAAATCCTATCAATAGACAGAGAAGAAATTAAATCTTTCGGACAGATGCGTGAAATATTGTATTACAACAAAGGTAATGAAATGGAATTTGTTTTCGATAACAAGATCAGTGTGGACACATTTAATTTAGCAATTGACAGCACAGGAAAACTGGGGATTTATACTTCATTTCCAGAATTTGAAAGTAAATCATATAATTTCTTTACCGCATTAAAATATGGATGGATAGATTCTTATGAAGTACTAAAAGCAAACATAAAAGGTTACGAACTAATATTCAGTGGCAAAGAAAAAGCCAGAGATAGTCTCCAGGGACCGATAGGAATTGCAAAAATTTATGGCGGAGTCTGGAATTGGGCAAAATTTTGGAGACTGACAGCCATTATTTCTATGATACTTGCCTTTGTTAACATATTGCCAATTCCGGCATTGGATGGAGGTCATGCATTATTCCTAACCATAGAAGCAATTACCCGTCGTAAATTATCCGATAAATTTATGGAAGTTGTTCAGATAATTGGCATGATTCTTTTACTTGGATTAATGATTTTAGTTATAGGTAATGATATTATAAACTTATTCTAATGAAAAAAATTGCGTTTATACTATTAATAACAATTCTCACGTTTTCTGCTAATGCGTTAAAATCACAGGAATATCTTGATTTTAATACATCAAATGGAGAAGGCCAAAAAAGGATACTTTTGGTTCCTTTTGATCCGAGAATATATTATAACGATGCTACAGCAATTATAGCCGAAAAAGAAGGAGAAACTCACGATGAGATTATGGAGTATTTCCGTTATCAGTTGAACCTTCAGTTGTACGATGCAATGATGGATTCATGCGTGATTATTAGCCTGTTCTCAGACAATACAAGACAGGATAAAGAGGATATAGACGGACTTTACTCAATAATAAGTTACGAGTTGGTACAGGCAATGCCAAATGCTTTGGAAGATGCTGAGAAAGAAAAGAAAGGCTATTTTGCACGTAAACGCGAAGATAAAGAGCAACAAAGACGTAAGGATGAGATAGCACAGTATAATACAAAAATTGTTGATGGAGAAATCGTTGGGAAAAGACAGCCCACTAATGATATGTATCTTAATATTGTTTTTCACCAACCTGAAGTTTTAACTGAGATTGCGAATCGCAGAGATGTTGATTACTTTCTTTTTATCAATCAGTTCGATATAAAAGGAAATTATGGTGATCCATATCTTTCGGGTAATTCCAAATCAGAAAGAACAATCAAAGTACATTTCAGTATTTATAATTCGCAAGGCAAACTTGTTCATGGTAGTTTCGGCGAAAATAAAATGCCGTTTGATCTTGCCGATAAACAAGAAATAGCAAGCCTGTATTTTCCTGAAGTAATACGTCAAATTGTTAACAATATTAATTTTTAATCATGATACCGGAATTTGTTTTTGCAACAAATAATAAAAATAAACTCGAAGAAATAAGAGCCATATCAAAGGGTAAAATTAAAATTATTTGTCCCGAAGACCTTGGATATTCAGAGGAACTCCCCGAGAATCATACAAGTCTTGAAGGAAATGCATTACAAAAAGCAAGATTTTTTTATGATAAATTTTCGATAAACTGTTTTGCCGATGATACCGGATTAGAGGTAGAAGCCCTGAATGGAAGACCCGGCGTTTTTTCTGCAAGATATGCCGGAGAAGGGAAAAACCCTCTGGAAAATGTGAATAAAGTCCTGCATGAACTTAATGATAATCCTAATCGTAACGCAAGATTTCGTACTGTCATTGCCTTAGTAATAAACGACAAAGAATACTTTTTTGAAGGTGTTGCAGAAGGAAAAATAATCACTGAAATGCGTGGGAGAAACGGCTTTGGTTATGATCCTGTTTTTGTTCCTGTAGGATTTGATGAAACTTTTGCAGAAATTCCGGTTAATGTGAAAAACAGAATCAGCCATCGAGCAGCAGCTTTCGAGAAACTCTTCAATTTTTTAACAAATTTCTACATTTAAAAGATGAACAAAATAAACTTTTTAAGCGGATTTTTCTTTTTTTTAATTCTTTCCCTCTTTTCTTTTGGACAGATTGCAGTCGGTCAATGGAGAGATCATCTGCCTTACAATGTCGGATATAAAGTAGCTGTTGCTGATAACAATGTATACCTGATCACAAATGTAGGATTGTTAAAATATGATAAAACAAGCGGCGAAACAGAAAAAATGACCAAGATCAACGGGCTAAGCGACTCTGGAGTCAAGTCAATTGCGTGGAACAATCAGAAGAAAATGCTGATACTCGGATATTCAAACGGGAATATTGATATCATTACTGATAATCTAGTTGTAAATCTTGCTGACATTAAACGTAAAGCAATGAGCGGGGATAAAAACATATATGATATTTGTTTGCTCGACAACAATGCTTATTTAGCCTGTGGTTTTGGAATTGTGGTTATTGACCTCGACAAAAACGAAGTTAAGGAAACATGGTTTATTGGCAATAATGGCACCAACGTAAAGGTTAATTCAATTGATACTGACGGGAATTCTATTTATGCAGCAACAGATATTGGTGTGTATAAGGGAGACCTTTCACTTCCTCTTGTGGACTTTTCATATTGGGAAATAATCTCGGAAACAAATCTGCCTGCTTCTTTGAGCTGGATGCCGGGGAAATCTTTCAGAACAATTAAATATTTGAATGGTAAAATAATTACTAATTATCACGATTATGACCAGGCGAGCGCAGATACACTTTTGGTTTATGACGGAAATAGCTGGTCTGTATTTAATGGTGAATACAATGAAACGATTTCTTTGTCGGGTAATGGTGACCAACTGATTATTTCCAGTAAATACTGGTTAAAGATTTTTGATTCCGACTTAAATGAAGTTAGACATATCTGGCAATATGATCTGTCTTCCGGAGCCAGAGGACCGGAGCCATCAACAGCAGTTATTGACAACAACATAGTGTGGATTGCAGACACAAAATGTGGATTGGTGAAAAATACTGATGATTGGCACTACCAAAACATAGAAGTAAATGGACCCTCAAATTACACTGTGTTTGATATGTCTGTTTGTGAGTCTGAGCTACTGGCAGTTGCAGGGGGAATGAACTTGTCGTGGGGTCCCAGATGGAAACAGGCCGAAGTTTATAGATTCAGCGACAACTTATGGAACAATTATAATTACTATAGCACAACCGGATTAACACAAGCAAGGGACCTTGTCAGGGTTGTGTTTGATCCTGAGGATCCATCAAGATTCTTTTTAGGTTCATGGATTGATGGTCTGGTAGAATTTAGAAATAATCAGTTTTACGCAAAGTATGATGATTCTAACAGCACATTATCAAAGGTAACAGGAGTTAATTATATCAGAATTGGAGGACTGACTTTTGATTCCGAAGGTAATTTGTGGGTGGTAAATTCCTTGACATCTCCTCAATTCCATATCTTATCTCCAGAAGGGGAGTGGTCTTCAATAGATTATTCTTCATATTTATCTGGTATTAATATTGGACAGATTATTATTACTAAAGATAACATAAAATGGGTTATTTTGCCTCAGGGAGTTGGTTTGTTCGTGTTTGACGAAAACGGAACTCCTAACGATAAAAGTGATGACAGAGTGCGCAAACTAACGATAATTGATGAAGACGGAGAAACAATAAGCAACGATGTCTTTTCCATTGCGGAAGATAAAGATGGATATATTTGGGTAGGAACAAGTAAGGGAGTCGCTGTTTATTACAATCCTGAAAATGTGTTCGAATCAGGAAGTTTTACTGCGAGACAAGTTAAAATACCACGTAATGACGGAACTGATAATGCTGATATTTTATTAGGCAATGAAGCAGTTACAAGCATAAAAGTGGACGGGGCAAATAAAAAATGGTTCGGAACTCAAACAGGAGGGGTTTACTACACAAGTGAGGATGGGCTGGAACAAATCCATCATTTTACTCAGGACAATTCTCCACTGTTTTCTGACAATATTTTATGTACTGCAATAGTGCCAAACACAGGAGAAGTATTTTTTGGAACGTCAGCGGGTATAATATCATATAGAAGCACTGCAACAGAAGGAGGCGAAGATTATATAGGTGTTTATGCTTTCCCTAACCCCGTGAAACCTGACTA